>Ga0207652_10000107_pt1 | contig 90283 bp, 62 predicted proteins | sample KBSC63BmetaG_FD_184334 | JGI IMG/M metagenome (GOLD analysis project Ga0207652, IMG submission 184334) | Corn rhizosphere microbial communities from Kellogg Biological Station, Michigan, USA - KBS C6-3B metaG (SPAdes) (version 2) | ecosystem: Host-associated > Plants > Roots > Rhizosphere ... | reverse complement strand
GCCGCCCTTGTTGTCGCGCTTGAAGTAGTCGCAATAGAACAGCGCCAGCGGCTTGCCGTTCGCGTCATACACCTCGAACACGCGTACCGTCGGTTCCCACACCGGCAGGTCCTTGCGTTCCTTGAACGTCAGGCCGTAGAGCTGGTTGGCGGCGTAGAACACGCCGTTCTCCAGCACGTTGTTCAACTCGAAATACGGCTTCACCTGCGAGGCGTCGAAGTCGTACTTGGCCTTGCGCACCTGCTCGCCGTAGTAATCCCAGTCCCACGCGGCCAGTTTGAAGTCGGACTTGCCGGCGGTCTTCTGGTCCTGGTCGATCATGTCCTGGCGATCCTTGCCCTCGGCTTCGGCGCGTGCCACCGCGGGCGGCGCCAATTGGTTGAGGAAGTTCATCACCGCCGACGGCGTTTTGGCCATCTGGTCTTCCAGCTTCCACGCGGCGTAGGTGTCGAAGCCGAGCAGCTTGGCTTTCTGCGCGCGCAGGTAGGCCATTTCCTCGATGGTCTTGCGGGTGTCGTTGGCGTCGTCCTTCTCGGCGCGGGTCCAGGAATGCTCGAACAGTTCATGCCGCACGTCGCGGTTGTCGAGCGAACCCAGCGCCGGCTGCTGGGTGGTGTTCTGCAGCGGGATCACCCACTTGCCCTTGAGCTTGCGCGCCTTGGCGGCTTGCGCCGCGGCGTCGATTTCACCGGGCGACAAACCATCGAGCTTGGCCTTGTCGCTCACCACCAGCGCGCCGGCCTTGTCCGCGGCCAGCAGCTTGTTCTGGAACTGCGCCGACAGCGTCGAGAGTTGCTCGTTGTAATGCTTCAGCTTGGCCTTGTCGGCGCTGGACAGCTTGGCGCCGTTGTGCACGAACTGCTGATAGTCGTATTCCAGCAGGCGCTCGGATTCCGGATCGAGCTTCAGCGTGGCGCGCTGGTCGTAGAGCTTCTGGATGCGCGCGAACAGTTTGGGGTTCAGGAAGATCGCGTCCTGGTGCGCGGCCAGTTTCGGCGCCTCGGTTTCCTGCACCTTCTGCAGGGTCGGGTTGGTGTCGGCGCCGGCCAAGAGGCCGAACACCTGCATCACGCGATTCAGCATGGCGCCGGTCTTTTCCATCGCGACGATGGTGTTCTCGAAGGTCGGCGCCGCCGGATTGTTCGCGATCTTCTCGACCTCGGCGCGCTGCAGCTTTATGCCCTCCTCGATGGCGGGCTGGAAATCCGCATTCTTGATCTTGCTGAAATCGGGTGCCTCGAACGGCAGCGTCGAAGCCTTGTAGAACGGATTGGCGGTGATGGCGCTGGCCGTCTGCGCGGCGGCGGCCGCAGGCGCGGCCTCGGCGGTCACGCCGACGGTCCCGGCGAGCAGGGCGCAGCAGGCGAGGGCGAGGATGCGATGGCGAAACGATGGCATGGGCAAACTCCTTGCACGACGAACGGGTTCGGATTCAGGCGGCTGCGACGTCGTGCAACTGCCAGTTCGGGCCGATCAGGACGAACAACCGGTGGCGCAACACGAAATGGGTCAGGTTCGTCACCACCTGCACTTCGGTATGCAGGTCGTCGAGTTCGGCGGTGACGGTTGCATTGGGGTCCACCGGCGCCAGCGACTGATCGACCTCGTCGGGATCGGGCTGCTTGGCTTTCCAGCGATGGAACAGGATGGGTTGGCGCAGGGCTTCCTGCAGCGCGCTGGCAAAACTCTGCGGCGAGGACCCGTGGAATGCCAGGTCGGGGTCGGGGCCGCGCGCCTGCGCGAGATTGGCGATCGTGATGTAGAAGCGTTGGGCTTGGGTCAAGTTCGGGCTCCGGGGAACGCACGAAGGCGGGAGGGAACGGACGATCAATGATGCCGTGATCGGGCGCGACGTGCCATCCGTGCCGCAAGTCATGGCCGAGTGTGCCGCCCCGCAAGCATCTTGCGAACTCGCCGCGTCCCCGGATCAAGTCCGGGGCAGGCTTTTTCGCGTCTGGCGTTGTTGCGGCTCCTCGCCATAGCGCCCGCCATGACTCGTCGCCGCGCCTGGGGAACCTCTGGTCAATTCCGTCACTCGTCATCCCGGCGAAAGCCGGGACCCAGTGACTTTCACGCAACGTACTGAAATGCAAAGTCGCTGGGTCCCGGATATCGCTTCGCGATTCCGGAATGACGAGCAAAATCAGAGATTCCCTAGTAAGTCAGCCGCAAGAACCTGCCGGCGACTTCATCAAGCTCCTTGCAAGGCGGCACACGCCGTGACTTTCCGCAGTGGTTCGCGAGGCGGAATGCCGGTATAGCAGGGCCGTCCATGCCACCACACGAGGGACGCAGCATGTCATCCATGATTCGCAAGGCCGTTCTGGCAGGTTGCGCGGTGCTTGCCGGCGCGGGATTGGCCGCCTGCTCGCAGTCCCCGTCGCCCCCCGCCGCGTCGGGTGAGCCATCGACGCCTGCATCGTCCACCGGCGCCACGCCGGCACCTGCGCCCGCGAGTTCGAATGCCGTCGCTTCCACGGGCGCCAGTGTCGAAGGCACGCGCCTGTTGCGCTTCCCCGACGTGTGCGGCGATCGCGTGGTGTTCACCTACGCGGGCGATTTGTGGACCGCCTCCACGCAAGGCGGCACCGCGACGCGCCTGACCGCGGGGCCGGGCCTGGAAATGGCCGCGCGCTTCTCGCCGGACTGCAGGCAGATCGCCTTCAGCGGCCAGTACGGCGGCGACAGCCAGGTGTATGTGGTGCCGGCGGGCGGCGGCGAGCCGAAACAGTTGACGTTCTATCCCGCGATGGGCCCGCTGCCGCAGCGCTGGGGTTTCGACAACCAGGTGTATGGCTGGACGCCGGACGGCAAATCGGTGCTGTTCCGCTCGTGGCGCGACTCGCGCAACATCTCCGATCCGCGCGTGTACACCGTGGCCGTCACTGGCGGCTTGCCAACTGTGCTGCCGATGCCGCAATCGGGCACCGCGCGCTTCTCGCCCGACGGCAGGCAGATGGTGTACTCGCCCAAGTTCCGCGACTTCCGCGACTGGGACCGCTACTCGGGCGGCTGGGCGCAGGATCTTTTCATCTACGACTTCGCCTCGAAATCGGCAAAGAACATCACCAACGATCCCAACACCGACCGCGACCCGGTGTGGATCGGCAAGAGCATCTATTTCCTGTCCGATCGCGGTCCGCACCTGAACCTGTATCGCTACGACACGACGGACGGCAAGACCACGCAACTGACGAATTACCAGACCGACGACGCACGCTGGGCCAGCGGCGATGCGGCCGGGCAGATCGTGTACGAAGTCACCGGCACGCTGCACGTCTACGACACCCGCAACGGCAGCGATCGCGCGCTGACCATCCACGTGCCGAGCGACCTGGTCGCCTCGCGGGCGTCCGAGCGCAGTGTGAAGAAATACGTCGAGGATTACGCGCTCAGCCCGAACGGCAAGCGCGCTGCGTTCACCGCGCGCGGCGATGTCTTCAGCGTGCCGCTGGAACACGGCATCACGCTGGATCTCACCCATACGCCGGGCGCGCACGAGCGCGAAGTGAACTGGTCGCCCGACGGCAAGCGCGTCGCCTACATCTCCGACGAGAGCGGCGAGGAAGAAGTGTGGGTGCGCGATGCCGACGGCACAAATCCGGTGATGCTGACCAAGGGCGTGATCGGCCGTCTTTACCAGCCGCTGTGGTCGCCGGACGGCAAGCACCTTGCGTTCGTGGATTCGGCCAACCGCATCCATGTGGTCGGCACTTCGGGCGGCGCGAATGACCAGGTCATCGCGCAGGACCCGGGCGTGTCGAGGCGCGACTACGCGTGGTCGCCGGGCGGGCACTACCTCGCGTACTCCTTGACCGCCAAGGACACGCAGTTGTCGCGGCTGTACGTCTACGACCTCGGGTCCGGCAAGGCCACCGAACTCGGGCGCGAATACGCCAATGCGATGGCGCCAGCGTTTTCGCCCGACGGCAAGTACCTGTACTTCCTCGGCGATCGCGAGTGGTCGCCGCAGTTTTCCGGCGTGGAACTGGATTACGCGAGCAACCGCAGCACCCAGATCCTCGCCTACGCCTTGCGCAAGGACGTCGAGAATCCTTTCGCGCCGCGCAACGACAGCGCGACGGGCGAGGACGATTCGGAGCAGAAGAATTCGGACGGCCCCGGTACATCGTCGGGCAAGGGCGACGAGCACGGCAAACCGGCCAAGCCGAAACCCGCGTCGCAGGTCAACGACACGATCGACTTCGACGGCCTCGAACAGCGCCTGGTGCGGGCCCCGATCGATCCGGACAACATTCCGTGGTTGGCGGTCACGCCCAAGGCGATCCTGTACGCGACGGCCAGCGCGCCGTTCCTTGGCCGCGAAAGCGCGCTGCCGATGAAGGTGCACGCGTGGTCGTTCAAGGACCGCAAGGACAGCGATGTCTACACGTACAAGCCGCAGGAAGAGGGCGCTGGCGAAGGCGGCGGCGGTGCGGCGCCGCTGGCACTGTCGGCGGACGGCTCCACGCTGCTGGTCCACGACCACGATGATTACAAGCGCATCGATCTCGACGCGCCCAAGCCGAAACCGGAGGACGTGAAGCTGGACGGCCTGTTCATGCGGGTCGATCCCAAGGCCGAGTACGCCGAGATCTTCAACGACGTGTGGCGGCGCTATCGCGATTACTTCTACGTCGCCAGCATGAACGGCTACGACTGGAACGCGCTGCGCGCCAAGTACGAACCGCTGCTGAAATACGTGGGCGACCGCACCGACCTCAACTACGTGCTGGGCGAGATGATCGCCGAACTGTCCAATTCGCACACCTACGTGGCCGGCGGCGACCTCGGCCTGCCGGACAAACCGCACGTCGGTTTGCTGGGTGCGGACTTCAAGCTGGATGCCGCGAGCGGCCGCTACCAGATCGCCAACGTGTTCCCCGGCGAGAACGACGAGCCGCGCTACCGTTCGCCGCTCACCGAAGTCGGCGTGGACGTGAAGCCCGGCGATTACATCCTCGCGATCAACGGCACGCCGCTGACCAAAGACGAGAATCCCTATCAATTGCTGCGGATCGCGCCGGGACAGATGGTGCAGCTACTCGTCAATTCGCGGCCGAGCACGGACGGCGCGCGCACGGTGCTGGTCAAACCGATCGCGAGCGAGATGGACCTGCACTATTACGATTGGGTGCAGGCCAACCGCGCGTACGTCGCCAAGGCCAGCGACGGCCAGATCGGTTACCTGCACATTCCCGACATGGGTGTCGATGGCGCGCGCGAGTTCATCAAGTGGTACTACCCGCAATTGCGCAAGCCCGGCCTGATCATCGACGTGCGCGACAACGGCGGCGGCTTCATGTCGCAGACCATGATCGAACGCCTGTCGCGCAAGCTGCTGGCGTACAACTACCTGCGCGGCAGTTCCATCACCGGCACCTATCCGGGCGCGACCTACCTCGGCCACCTCGCGGCGCTCAGCAACGGCACCACCGCCTCGGACGGCGACATCTTCTCGTACATGTTCAAGCAGGCGAAGCTCGGGCCGCTGATCGGCACCCGCACCTGGGGCGGCGTGGTCGGCATCGGCGACTTGGGGCCGCTGATCGACGGCGGCAGCATCAACGTGCCGCAGTTCGCGGCGATCGTGAATCTCGACGGCAAGTACACGGTCGAAGGCCACGGCGTCGAGCCCGACATCGTCGTGAACGAAGACGTGTCGCAGCAATTGGCGGGCAAGGACCCGCAACTCGACAAGGCCATCGAGGTGCTGCAAAAGGAAATCCGGGCGCACCCGCTGAATCTGCCGCCGCAGCCGCCGGGGCTGGACAAGGCCCCGCCGCACATGCGGCCGCCCGCGGCGAGCGCCGCGCCTGCGGGTTGATCTTTCGCTTGCTCCCTCTCCCCGTCGCTTGGGGAGAGGCGGCCGCAGGCCGAGTGCGTAACCCTCCCCAAAATATATCGGAAGTATGTACTTGACGAAACCGTTTAGTCATGTATAATGTTCTCCAAGGTAGGAGAACGTCATGGCCAAGGTTCAAAACCGCTCGACCAAAAATGACCCGACGCTTGAGGCTATCCCTCTGGCGTGTGCTGATGAAAAAGCGGCGGTCGAGTTCATGGAAAAGCAGCGGTGGGGCGATCATCCGGCCTGCCCACGCTGTGGCAGCTTGAACGTATACCAGATGCGCGACAGCAAGACCGGTGAACGGCAAGCAGACTACCGTTGGCGCTGCCGCGAGAAGCATCCATCGCAACAGTTCACCGTTCGCACCGGAACCGTGTTTGAGGACAGCCGCGCGGAGCTTCGCCACTGGTGCTTTGCGTTCTGGCGCGCTTCCACGTCAAAGAAGGGCGTCAGCGCCTTGGAGATTCACCGCCAGACCGGGCTTAGCTATAAGTCCGCGCTGTTCATGCTTCACCGTATCCGCTTTGCCATGGCGGACTCGGTGGTCGGCCCTCTCGGCGGAGAAGTCGAAGTGGACGAAACCTATGTTGGCGGCAAACCGCGCTACAAGGGCATCAGCAAGCGCGGGCGCGGCACCAAGAAGCAATGTGTGCTCGCTATGGTGGAGCGCGGCGGTCGCGTCAAAACGCGGCCTGTTGCGAACGTTACCGGCAAGACTTTGAAAGACGCGATCCGCGAGGACGTGCATCCGTCGGCTCGGATCATCACGGACGAGAACAGCGCGTATACGGGGATCGGTGCGGAGTTCGCGGGTGGTCACCAAACCGTATGCCACAGCGCCCGCGAATATGTGCGTGGCGACGTCCACAGCAACACGATCGAAGGGTTTTTCTCCACGGTAAAGCGCGGCATCAACGGTATCTACCACGCGGTCAGCAAGGAGCATCTACACCGCTATATGGCGGAATTTGAGTTCCGCTACAACAACCGCAATCTAGAAGATGGGGAGCGGACGACAGCCGCAATACAGGCCGCAGAAGGGAAGCGGCTCACGTATCGGACGCCTGCTTCTGCTGTAGAATGAAAACTGCCGACGGCCAGGATCGAACCGGCACGGGCGTGCTCCGCTACCAACGGCGCCCACGGACTTCCTAGGTCCGCGTGTCTACCATTTCCACCACGTCGGCACACAAGGTGGACGGCTTGTCACCACGGCCCGGAGGCTCTTACCAGCTTTCCGGGCCTTCTTTTTGGCCGCTGCACTCGGCGACACCGCCGTCCCAGTTGGACGGAATGCAGCGGCTCAAGCTCTTCTCATTCGGCGGACCTCGTTCATAATCCGAAATGATAGTGCAAGCGATCACTAGCGCGCAACCCCATCCTTCCTATCAGTTTGCAGACGTGCTAGTCTATCAGCGTCACAGCTGACTGGAGCCGGTTGCCATGAATACTGAAACTGACAAGAAGCCGCGTCCGCGCAGCCCGGAATTCCCGTTCATTCCACTGAACGAGGCACTTCCCAAGGTGGAGCAGCTGATTGCAGCGAACCAGCGTCATCCCGCGCGGATTAAGACACTGGCACCGTTATGGAATTACAGCGCGGGGAGTAGCTCGTTCCTGCGCGTTGTTGCGGCCCTTAGGTCTTTCGGTCTAGTTGAAGACACAGGCTCGGGAGATGATCGAAAAATTGCTGTATCCGATCTTGGCATGAGGATCGCATCAGACAAACGCCCCGGAGCGCGAGAGGTGGCCATTCGGAACGCCTTTGCGAACTGTACGATCCTGAATGACTATCGACAGAAATGGGGCAACAAACGCCCCTCTGACGATGTTTGCATCAGTGACTTAACCTTGGACAACGGCTTCACTGGCCAAGCAGCAAGGAAATTTATCAGCGTGTATGATGACTCCATCGCCTTTGTCGAGGCCAACGGAAATGATGGAGGTTCGCCACCGTTGGTGACTCCACCGGGCGCAGAATCCAACCTTGACGTTGGCATGTTCGTACAATGGGAGCAGAAAGGCGTACTGCAGCTGCCGCACGCAGCAAAACTGGTCGGCTTTTCTGGAGATGGGAGCTATGCCTTCGTGGAAGGCCATGAGGCTGGAATCCCCCGCTCCGAGTTGATCAAGGCGGACGCACCACAAGAGGAAGTACGCCGGAAGCCCCCCGCACAAAAAGCGGTATCCGGAGAAATAGATATGACGGAAGCGACCTACCCAATCGCGGAAGGAACCTGCACCCTAATCTATCCGAAGGGCATAAGCTCAAGGAGCGCCAAACGCCTTAAGAGGTGGCTTGACCTCATGCTTGAAGATGTGCAGGAACTTGTCGAAGCGCAGACTGCGGATGACGAACCAAAAGAACCCGAAGCGTAAGAGCGGCCCCGAACCTGAGCGCGTCAAGCTCAACAGGCCTTGGAAGAAGGCCGTTGGCGATGCGCTGAGGAAGGAGCGCCCAGCCGAAGGCTGGCCCGACCAGCCGGAACCGAAGAAAAAACCCGATAAACGAAAGTAGTTGCGCGCTACTACCGAAAGGCGCATTCTGGATTTCCACCAACGTCGCTCAGCGGCGCTACGGGGCAGCTCGGGTGAGGCGCATGAGTTACGATCTCATGCGGTAGGGTTCGACTCCCTAGTGCTATTCAGAGGTCATCGGCCTCCATCAAACGGGAGCAACACTGCTCCCGTTTTTTGTGCCGAGTGTTTTAGCCAAGTACATACTTCCGAAATATATTTCGTCATTCCGGACGAACCCACGAAGTGGGTGAGATCCGGAATCTGCTCTCATCTCAAAGCAACAGCAGATTCCGGGTTCTCTCGCCGGCAAGCCGACGAGGGCCTCGGAATGACGATGCCAGGATTTTTTTCGGATATCACGAGCGCGCGTCCGCGGATTGCTGCGTGCGCAGCGCCTGGGTCAGGGTTTCGGCATCGCGCCAGGTCAGCGGCGGACGCTTGCGCAACAGCTTCAACATCCGGCGCGCACGGCGTTGTTTGGCGACGAGTCGCAGCCAGCGGGGATCGAGCGGTTCGGCCGTGAACGCGTGCAGCATGCGGCCGTCGCTGGCGAAGTGGCGGCCAAGTTTTTCCGCGAGGACACGCAAACTTGCGATCGTGAAAAACCCGACGTGCTGACCCGTCTCCGGCGCGTAGTAATGCCATTCGCCGGGACGATTGCTGCGCCCCGGCAGCAGTTCGGTCGAGAAGATCAGGATCGGTGCGCGCGCGGTGAGTTGTGCGAACACCGGCAGCGGATCGGTCAGGTGTTCGGCCACCTCGAAACACGTCACGAGATCGAAGCTTGCGGTTTCGTCGGCTTCGAAGCCCAGTGCGAACAGATTCTCGCAGTGCGGGTCGCTCCAGCGGAAATCATGGCCGCGGTCGCGCATCAATCGCACGAACAAACCGGTGCCGGCGCCGTAATCGAGCGCCGTGCGCACGTCGCGAAAGCGCCAGCGCAGCAACGCATCCATCGCGTCCGCCAGCCACAGGTTGCGCATCACGATGCCGGTGTCGAGCGCGGCGATCGCGTGATCGGCATAGGCTTCGGTGAGCCAATGCGGATGCTCGACAGACACATAGCCGCATGACGTGCAACGCTGGTAGCGCGCGCGGTGGCGGCCGAGGACGGTGAGTTCGCCGAACGATTCGGTGCCGCCGCCGCACAGCTTGCACGCGGTCATTTGATTTCGCGTATGGCGTCCGCGGCATCGCGCAGGTGCGCCGCCGCGGACATCGGCGCGACGCCGTGGGGCAGCACGCCGAGGCACGGCGCCGCCAGCGAGCGGTTCAGCATCACCAGGTTTTCCTTGGGGTTCAGCATGTCGGGATCGATGCGGTTGCCGATCCAGCCCAGCAGCTCGCAGCCGTCGGCGCGGATCGCGCGCGCCGTGAGCTGCGCATGGTTCAAGCAGCCGAGCTTCAGGCCCACGACCAGGATCACCGGCAGTTGCAGGTGCAGCGGAATCGCATTCGCGCGCAGGGATTCCGAAAGCGGGGCCAGCCAGCCGCCCACGCCCTCCACCACGATCGCGTCGCCGTGCATGATCGCGAGCGAGTCGTAGGCGTCCTCGATCGGCGGCAGCGTCACCTCCTCATCCATTTCCGCGGCGGCGATGTGCGGCGACACCGGCGACTTGAAGGCGAACGGATTGCAATGTTCGTAGCGTTCGGGTTTCGGGTCGCTGGCCGCGATCAGCGCCAGCGCATCCTCGCTGCGCAGGCCTTCGGGGGCTTGATCGCAGCCGCTCGCGACCGGCTTCATGCCGGTGGCGCGCAAGTTCGCGGCGCGCAGCGCGTGCAGCAACGAACACGCCGCGAAGGTCTTGCCGATGCCGGTGTCGGTGCCGGCGATGAACACGCCCTTGGTTTTCATGGTGAAAGCCTCTTTGCTAGGCGCTTGCGATAGAAGTACACGATCGGACCAATGAGGGCCAGCAGGAAATAGGCGAGCCCGGGCACACCCTCCACCCAATTCACATCGACGGGCAGGGCCAAGGCCAGCAAGACCGACAGCAGTCCGATCGATGCGACGTAGGTCCAGATCACGCCCGAGACACGGACGGAATCGGCTTCCCTGCGCGTCAGGCGGTCAGCGGCCCGCGCGCCATGCCAGTGGAGCACTGCCAGCGTGCCCGCCATGCAGGCGTAGGAAAGCCCGTAACAAACGAACAACGCGGCCACGCCGCCCTGATCTTTCCCGAACGTGGCGACACCTGGTGACAAGACGCCATGGCTCAGGCCGTTGAAGGCGCCCGAGTAAACGAGGTGCAGGGGAAACACGAAGATCAGCGCGAAAAATACCAGCAGCAGGGACAACAGCAGGCTGGGCCGGTCGGTGAGACGCACGTTGTCGCGCCAGCTCACGTGCGAGTGCCAGAACCAGGCGAGCTGTGCGAAACAGGCGGCGAAGGCCGGCACGCCGCGCAAGGCCTGCTCCAGTTCTTCCACGCTGCGCGGAAGGCCGCCGCCACTGATGATCAGCAGGGTGATCGCGAACGCGAACGCGCCGTCCACGAAATTGTCCAGGCGCGTGCTTTCGGCGCGTTCGTGCCGCGCTTCCGTTGGGACTGACGTGGGCGAGTCCGGCATTGCGCGATAATAGAGGGAATCACGATCCGTTTTCGTTCAAGCGGACGCGCATGAACGCGCGCCGCTTCAGAAACCTGATCGATCCCATCACTCGACGTCCCGGCGACGCGGAGAGCGGCCACGGATGGCCGCGCTTTGAGGAGCGAGGAAAGCCGGGATCCAGTGACTTTGCATTCCATGCGTTACGCGAAAGTCACTGGGTCCCGGATATCGCTTCGCGACTGCGTTTGCAGGATTGCAAACGCGAACGCCGAAGGCGGCGCGTAGCGCGAACGCCATGGATGGCGCGAGTATTCCGGGATGACGAGCAAAATCAGAGGTTCCTTGACTCAAGGCTCCTCACGCGAGGAAACGACATGTTCGAAGCTGCTCCCATCGTTGCCACCGACAAGCCGACCCTGTATGCGGAACTCGCGCAACAGGCGCGTGGGCTGCTGCACGGCGAAACCAATCTCGTCGCCAACGCCGCCAACTTCGCCGCGCTGGTGTACCACGCGCTGCCCGACATCAACTGGTGCGGGTTCTACTTTCCCGACGGCGACGGACTCGTGGTCGGGCCGTTCCAGGGCAAGCCCGCCTGCGTACGCATCGCGCGGGGTCGCGGCGTCTGCGGCGCGGCCGCACTGTCGCTGAAGACGCAGGTCGTCCCCGACGTCAACGCGTTTCCCGACCACATCTTCTGCGACGGCGCCTCGCTTTCGGAAATCGTGGTGCCGCTGATCCGCGCCGACGGTTCGCTGCTGGGCGTGTGGGACGTGGACAGTCCTTCGCTCGCACGTTTCGACGATGACGACCGCATTGGCATGGAAGCGCTGTGCCGCGAGTTCATGGCCGCGCAGGCCTGAGCGCCTCAATCGAAATCGATCACGTCGCCTGATTCGGGAAACGCGTGCTCGACGATGCGCGGCGAGCCGTCCTTCCAGCGCTGCGATCCGAAGGCATTCCAGTCGGTGACGCGACCCACCACGCGGAAGCGGTCCAGGGCATAGGGCAAGCCTTCGCCTTCCAGCGGCATGGCCGAATCGGAGACGTGGAAGTGCAGGTGCGGTTCGGTCGAATCGCCGGAAAAGCCGACTTCGGCGATGACCTGGCCCACGCGTACATGATCGCCCTTGGCGACCGTGATGCTGCCCGGGCGCAAATGTTCGTAAGTTGCGAACCGGCCGTGGCCGAGATCGAGCGAAATGAAATTGCCGGCGGCGTCCGGGTGCGGGTGGGTCTTGTTGTCGGCGATCCGTGCGGCTTCGCTGACACCGTCGCGCACCGCGGCCACCCGCGCATCGGCGACGGCCCGCACCTTTGCGCCGTACGACAACGAGCTGGCGGCGAGGCCGGAGTCATCCTTCAGCGTGCGACCACGGTTGTCGACCTTCATCCAGTCGATCGCGAAGCGGCCGGGCAGGCGTGCATGGCCATGGATTTCGATGAACACGCGACGATGCCCGCGCGGCCAGGCGTCGCTGTACACCGCGACCCAGGTGCCTTGCGCAACAGGCGGCGCGAGCACCGGATTGCGGTCCGCCGAAACGGGTATCTCCATGCCGGTCAGCGTCGACACCACGCCGGCCTGCTTCAGGGTCAGGCGGTGGCGCAAGAAGATCGGCGTCTTGGCGCCGGCGTCGACCGTCAGGTACAGCACGGCTTGCGCATGCGGCGCGATGACGGTGCTGCCGTCCTCAAGGGTGATGCGGCTGCCCAGCGCACGTTCGTCCAGATGCAGCAGCAACCTGTTGTCGTCGTCCAGTACATCCAGTGCGGTGATTTCCACTGGAGTGCCGAACGTGTTGCCGACGTGCAACTCGTAGACCAGTCGCTCGCCACCCGATACCTCGACCGGATGAATCGGCGCGCCGACGTGCATGGCGACGCCGGAAGCGCGCGCCGGCGTGCCACTGCAAAGAAGCAGCAGAAGGGACGCTGCCAAAAACCATCGGAAGTTCATCGGGAGCGGCGCTTCCTCGTGGGTGGCTGGATCATTGCCTGCGATGGCGCAGGACACGGTCACGCCGCGGGATGATGCCATCCGTCGAAGGCTTGCGACACCGCCAATAGGCATGCATCGCCGGTCGGGTTCACCCGCCGGTCGCGAACCCCGGATACAGCGTCATGCCGCCGTCGACGTAGATGGATGCGCCGCAGATGTAGTCGGCCTCGTCGGAGGCGAGCCACGCGGCGACGCGCGCGATGTCGGCGGGCACGCCGATGCGGCCGAACGGGATCAGTTTTTTCAGCTCCGCCGCGGCCTGCGGCGTCTCCCAGGCCTTGCGGTTGATGGCGGTTTCGATGGCACCGGGGCAAATCGAATTGACGCGAATCTTCTGCGGTGCCAGTTCCTGCGCGATCGATTCCATCAACTGCTTCATGCCGCCCTTGGTGGTGGCGTAGTTGCAGTGTCCGGCCCACGGGATTTCCTGGTGGACGGAACTGGTGAAGATGATCTTGCCGAGCGCGCACGACACGTCGCGCATGCCGCGCCGGGTGAACTCGCGCGCCGCTTCGCGTGCCACCAGGAATGCACCGGTCAGGTTCACACCGATCACCTGTTCCCATTGCGCGAGCGTCATGTCCACCAGTCGCGCATCGCGCTGGATGCCGGCGTTGGAACATACGATGTCGAGCGTGCCGAACTGTTTCACGGCTTCGGCAAACATCGCCTGCACGTCGGCCTCCTTGCTGACGTCGGCCTGCACTGCGATGGCCTTGCCCGCGCCGGCCGCATTGATCTCGTCGCAGATTTTCTGCGCGACCCCCGGCTGCACCACGTAGTTGACCGCGACGTTGGCACCTTCCGCCGCGAGTTCGCGTGCGATGCCTTCGCCGATGCCGGAGTTGGCGCCGGTGACCAGCGCGTTCTGGCCGGCGAGCCGTTGCGAGCGTGCGTTCATGCCGAGTCCTCCTTGTTGGAATTCGTGGGTGCGGTGTCGAGCCAGCCGCCCGTGAAGCCCGCGCGCTGCAGGCCCGTGCGGATCGCGGGGCATGCGCACATCAGGTTCCAGATCATTCGGCTGCGATGGTTTTCGATCATCAGCACGATCGGCCCTTGGTGCAGCGCGAAGTGCCATGGCGACACCCATGCGGTCATGCCGCCCGGATCGCCGTAGTTCGGTTCGGGGTACGACAGGTTGAACGAGGCGTGGAAACCGTAACCTTCGGGGCCGTGCCCGATCAGGCCCTCGAGATGCCGGATTTCTTCCAGCACGATCTTCGGCGCGAACGGCAGCGAAGCGATCGCCGACCACGGCGAAATCGTGCCGTCGTCGGGACCGAACGGTGCGCCGCGCGCGGTGTAGTCGAAGAATTGGCGGATGTGCCCGTGATACGCGGCTTTCACGTTGCCGGGTCCGTCGGTAGCCGAGAAGCCCCAGCAATTCTTTTCGTAGCCGACGAAGCGGCGCGGATTGCGGCGCGCGTACTCGCGCTGGATCTCGGTGGTGACGCGGCTGTTCTCGAAGTAGTCGGTGTGCTTCGATGCCATGAACCGGTCGCGGATACCGCGCGTGTCGATCCAGATGTGCGAGAACTGGTGGATGAACAACGGCCCGGCGTAGAGCACGTCGCGGCCATACAGGCGCCGCCATTTGAAGGTGGACGTCCACGCGCGATACGCGTCGGGGGTCACCGAAAATTCCGGCGCGGCCAGCGCCAGCACGTACAGGATCAGCGCCTCGTTGTAGCCGAACCAGCGGCATTTGAGGAATCCCGATTCGGGTTTCCAGCCCAGCGCCACCGCGTCGCCGCCGTTCTGCGCCCAGCGCCAGTCCACGCGTGCGTAGATGGCCTGCGCGCGTTCGCGCACTTCGCGTTCGCCCGCACCGTCGGCGGAAAAATACTGCGCCGCGACCAGCATGCCTCCCAGCAGCAGCGCGGTATCGATGGTGGAAAGCTCGCACTTCCACGCGCGCGTCGCACTGGCGGGATCGAGGAAGTGATAGAAGAATCCCTTGTAGCCGACGCCGTCCTTCGCGCCGCTCTGGTCGGCCGCATCGAAGAAGCGCAGCGCTGCCAGCGTGTACGCGAGCGCGTCGCGATACAGCATCCAGCCGCGCTCGACCGCGATCGGATAACACGACAGCGCGAAGCCGACCGCCGCGATGCTGGCCGGCTGGGTCGGGCGGGTGGAATCGAGCACCAGCCCGGTCTTGGGGTTGACGTGCCGCTCGAAGAAGCGGAACGCCTTGCGCTGCAGGTCCTCCAGCACCGCCTCGTCGGTGTGGCTGGTGCGATCGATGTTGCGTCCGCCGGACGCGGCAGCGAGGGATGGCGATGTCACGTTGGCGGACATGGCGTGCGCCTCAAGTTGCCAATACCGTGCGCGTCTGCATCTGCGCCAGCCCGCCGGCGCGCAGCGCCAGCAGCGCGCGACCGCTGCCGAGGGTGTGACGCCAGACATGCGCAAGCTCGCTGCCGGGGGCGCCGAGATTGCAGGTGAACGTGGTGGACATGGACGAGTTCCTTGCTGTGGAATCCTCCCCGGATAACGGCGTCAAGGATGGCTGGACGGATTTTCCTCCTGCATTGCCGCGGCAGTGTCGCGGTGGCGTGAATGTTCGGGGCGGCCGAAACGCACCAGCACGTCGTGGACGCGGCCATCGTCGATCAGCTCGATCGCGCATGCCGGCTGCAGCACGCCATCGACGCTCACGCCGGCGACGCCGGTATCGCCGGGCTTGCGCACGAACTCGACACGGTAACGCGAGCCGCCGTGGCGCCAGTCCGCCGACCAGCGTTCCCAATCGTCCGGCACGCACGGCGCGAACGACAGCCGGTCGCCTTCGCGATGCAGGCCCAGCAGCGACTCGACCAGCAGCCGGTACATCCAGCCCGCCGAACCCGTGTACCAGCTCCAGCCGCCGCGTCCGCGATGGCCCTCTGCGGCGTAGACGTCGGCCGCGATCACGTAAGGTTCGAGCCGATAGCGTTGCAGCGCATCGGCATCGCCGGTGTGCGACAGCGGGTTCAGCATGCGCGCGATCCGCCACGCTTCTTCCGCGCGACCGCGCCTGGCCAGCGCCATCGCCACCCACACCGCGGCATGCGTGTATTGCCCGCCGTTTTCGCGCACGCCCGGCACGTAGCCCTTGATGTAACCCGGATCGAGCGGCGCCTTGTCGAACGGCGGCGTGAACAGTTTCACCAGACCCGCGTCGTCATCGGCGAGATGTTCCAGCACCGCATCCATCGCGCGATCGCTGCGCGCGGCGTCGCCGATGCCGGCCAGCGCCGACCAGCTTTGCGGCAGCGAATCGATGCGGCACTCCTCGCTCTGCGCGGAGCCGATCGCGACGCCGTCGTCGTTCCACGCGCGCAGGTACCAATGGCCGTCCCAGGCGTGGCGTTCCAGCATGCGTTCGAGCTCGGCGGCTGTGGCCACGAGTTCGGCGGCCACCGCCTCGCCGTCGCGCGCGGCCGCCAGCGGCGCGAAGCGCTTCAGCACGTCGTGCAGGAACATGCCCAGCCACACGCTTTCGCCGCGCCCGGCGAGGCCGAGCCGGTTCATGCCGTCGTTCCAGTCGCCGCCGCCGATCAGCGGCAGCCCGTGCTCGCCGAAGCGCAGGCCGTGGCGGATCGCGCGCAGGCAATGCTCGTAGAGGCTCGCCGATTCGCCGGCGGTGCGCGCATCCTCGTAGACCGATTCTTCGTCGGCCGCGAGCGCGCGGCCTTCGAGGAACGGCGCGATCTCGTCCAGCACGCCGGCATCGCCGGTGACGCGCACGTATTCGGCGGTGCACCACGGCAGCCACAACAGGTCGTCGGAAATACGCGTGCGCACGCCCTTGCCGGTGGGTGGATGCCACCAGTGCTGCACGTCGCCCTCGATGAATTGGTGCGCGGCGCAGCGCAGCAGTTGCGCGCGCGCGAGGTCGGGGCGTGCATGCATCACCGCCATCGAATCCTGCAACTGGTCGCGAAAACCCCAGGCACCGCCCGACTGGTAATAGCCGCTGCGCGCCATCAGGCGCGAAGCCAGCACCTGGTAGAGCAGCCAGCCGTTCGCGAGCAGGTCGGTGGCGGCGTCGGGGGTGCGCACGTGCAAGGGCGAAAGCGTGTCGCGCCAATGGGCGCGCACGCGTTCGAGTTCGTCGCGCGCAAGGGTCGCGTCGCCGAAGCTGCGCACCAGCGCGCGCGCCGCATCCTCGCCGGTCGCGGCGCCGAGCACGATCACCGCCTCGATTTCTTCGCCCAGTGACAATTCGTACGTCAGGCGTTGCGCCGAGCAGGGGTCCAGGCCCGCGCCCACTGCGCCATCGAGGGTTTCGGTCCGCATGCCGATGGGCACGTCCAGGCCGCGGTTGCGGCCGATGAAGCCGAGCCGGTCGGCGGTGAATGCGGGGCGCGACGCGCCGATCGCATGGAACGCGATGCGCGACGAGAACGTGTCGTGGAAGGGATTGTGCGCGAACAGCGCGCCGCATTCCGGGTCGATGCGGGTGGCGACGTGCCGGCCGCTGCGGTCGCGGCGCTCGCCCAATACCCATTCGACGTAGCTGGTCAGTGAAACGGTGCGCGGGCGATCGCTCTTGTTGGCGAGTTTCAGCAGCGTCAGCTTGACGGGTGCTTCGCGCGCCACGAACACGATGGCTTCGCTGTAGAGATCGGCGTGGGCGTGTTCGAAGCGGGTGTAGCCGAAGCCGTGGCAGGTGCGATACGGGTCGGCGCTGGGCGAAGGTTGTGGCATCGCCGACCAGAATTCGCCGGTGGCTTCGTCGCGCAGCCACAGCGCCTCGCCGCTGGTGTCGCGCAGCGGATCGTTGTACCAGGGGGTCAGGCGGAATTCGTGCGCGTTTTCGGCGAAGGTGTAGGCGCCGCCGGATTCGCTCACCACCGAACCGAACGATTCGTTGGCGAGCACGTTGCTCCATGGCGCCGGTGTTGGCGTGCCCGGGTACAGCCAGATCGCGTATTCGCCGCCGTCGTTGCGGAAGCCGCCCAGCAGGTTCGGCAGCCGCAGGTCTTCGGAAGGCGGCTGCAGTGCATAGGTTGCGGGCGGCGGTTTGCGCAGGGCGAGCTTGGCCGGCGGTTCGACACCGGCATCCGGCATCATCCGCGCGATCTGGTCGCGCAGGCGGCCTTCGTCGCCCGAGAACACGCAGCGCGCGACCGACAACATCAACGCGCGATCGGGTGCGGGCAGGTGTTCGATGCGCCACGCGAACATCTTGCCGCGCCCCTGGCCGCCGCGCGCCTCGGCGCCCGATTCGATCAGGTACAGGATGTGCTCCTGCAATTCCTGGCGATAGCCGGACAACTCCTCGTTCCAGATCAGGAGATCCGCGTCGAGGCCGCGCAATTGCCAATAGCCATGCGCTTGGATCAGGTGGCGCACCAGATCGATCTGGCTGGCGTTGGCGATCCGTGCCAGCACGATCGGCAGGTCGCCGGAGATGCCGTGCTTCCACAGCGCCGATTGCGTGGGCAGGCTGCCGTCGACGTCGCGGCGCGCCGCGATCGGGCCGTACAGCAGCGCGCCGGCCACGCGTTCGTAGCGTTGCGCTTCCACCGCGCTCATGTTGAGTTGCTGCAGCGCCACCTGATCGTGCGTCCACGCCAACTGGAACACGCGCTGGTGCAGATGGCGTTCGCGATATTTCCGCGCCAGTTCCAGCGCGGCCTCGCGATCGCGTGCGACGCCGGTGAGGATGTCGAGGCCGGCGGTGTGGCCGGGCCGGATCTGGATGCGCCGCCGGATCGACACGATCGGATCGAGCACCGCGCCGGTGTGTCCGGGGAGCACCGCCCCGTCGGTGAGTGCGCGCGCATGGGCGGGACCGCGCAGCCGGCCGAGGAAGGCTTCGCGATCAGTTTCGAAGCCGCCACTTCCCAGCGTGCCGCCGCGGGTGGTCATCTGGTGCACCAGCCACGGGTTGTGTTCGTCCGGGCTGCGCGGCCGGCGCGTGGCCAGCAGCGCATCCAGTTCCGGCGCCGATTCGGTTTCGAGGAACAGCTTGCTGAACACCGGATGCGAGGCATCGGCGTCCGATGGCGCCAGCACGATTTCCGCGTAGCTGGTGATTTCCAGCGTACGCGTCCTCAGGGTGCGGTTGGTCAGGCGCACGCGCCGCAGTTCGATGTCGTCCTCGGCCGACACCGCGACCAGCACTTCGGTGGCGATGCCGTGGTCCGTGCGATGGAATTCCGCGCGGGCTTGCGAGAAGGTCGCGCTGCAACTGCCGCCGGCATCGCCCATCGGCTGGTGCGTGGCCGACCACAATTTGCCCGATTCGACATCGCGCACGAACACGAAGGTGCCTTCGTCGTCGCGCACCGCGTCCCCGCGCCAGCGCGTGAGCGCGAGGTCGCGCCAGCGGCTGTAGCCCGCGCCGGTCTGGGTCAGCATCACGTGGTAATTGCCGTTGGACAGCAGGTGCACTTCCGGCAAGGGCGTGTCCATGCGGGTGATGTCGCGGGTCTGCACGCCGGTGCCTGCGCGGGTCTGGCGCGGCTGCTCCACGTCGAGCGTGGCGGGATGGCGCGGCCGCGCTTCGGGAATCTTTTCGCGCAACAGCAACTCGTGGGCGCGGAACATCGGGTCGCGCATGAAGCGCTGCTGCAGCGGCTGGCCGTTCAACAGCGACGACAGCGCGAGCAAGCTCATCCCGTGGTGGTGCACCATCCAGCTTTTCACCAGCGCAAAGTCTTCGTTCTCGCTGACGCGTCCCGCCGTGAAGTCGAGCGCTTCGTAGAAACCGTAGCGGGTCAGCGCGCCAATGCCGGCCAGGCGTTCGAGGTTGTCGCAGGCGGCGGCCGGATCGAACATCAACGCCATCGCGCTGGCGTACGGCGCGATCACCAGATCCTCGCCCAGTCCGCGTTTCAGGCCCAGCCCCGGCACGCCGAACGCGCGGTACTGGTAGGTGAGATTGACGTCGGTAATGTTGTAGGCGGATTCCGAAACGCCCCAAGGCACCTGCTGCTGCGCGCCGTACTGGACCTGCCGCCCCACCGCGGCGCTGCAGGTGTCGAACAGCAGCGTGTTGCGATAGGCCGGCATCAGCAGGTGCGGCATCAGGTACTCGAACATCGAGCCGCTCCACGACACCAGCGTGGGCCGCCCGACCGCCATGGTGAACAGGCGGCCCAGCTTGAACCAGTGGGTCGGCGGCACCTGGCCCTGCGCGATCGCGACGTAACTCAGGATGCGCGCTTCCGAGGCCAGCAGGTCGTAATGGCTGGCGTCGCGCTTGTCGCGCTCGACGTCATAGCCGATCACGAACTGTTCGCGCCGTTCGTCGAACAGGAATTCCAGATCCATTGTCGCGAAGGTGCGGCAATGCGCGGCCAGCGCCAGTGCGTCGTCGTGCTGGCGATTGAGGGTCGCGCGCAATTCGTCGAGCGCGGCGCACACGTCGGTGGCGCCTTCGCTGGCGAGGCGCAGGATGGCGTCGCCCGCCAGCACCTGCGCGCGTGCACGCGAGGGGTTGCTTTCCAGTTCCGCCAGCCGCGCGCGCGTGGTTTCATCGTCGCTGCCGCAATCGCCCAGCCCCAGCCATGGCGCCAGGTCGTCCAGTTCCTCATAGGCGGCCGTCGCCTGGCGCGCAAACATGCGCACCCATTCGACGAATTCGCCGGTGACGGCGTTGTCGGACGCAAGCTGCGCGAGCTTGCCCGACTCGGCTTCGATGCGCGCCAACAGGCCGTGCAACACCGGCAGGTTGCCGGTATTGCCGACCGCATCGGCGACCAGGCCATCGAGTTCCGTCAGGGTCGCCGCCAGCGCAAGGTTGGCGTGGGGGTCGGCGGCATCCACGCCGGGCAAACAATCGCCGAGCACGCGCGCTGTATCGCGCAGGCCGTGCGCGAGCTTCACCGACACCAGCGCGTCCTCGTCCGTGTGCTCCAGCGCACTGGCCAGCACCAGCAGGCACGCCATCAGGTTGCCCGAGTCCACGCTGGACACATAGCGCGGCGACAACGGTTCGAGGCTGAGCGTGTCGTACCAGTTGTAGAAGTGTCCGCGATGGCGCGGCAGGCGCTTCAGCGTTTCCAGCGTCGCGGCGGTACGGCGCAGCAGCGTGGCGTGGGTGATGTAACCGAAGTCGTGCGCGGTGAGGTTGGCCAGCAGCGCCATGCCGATGTTGGTCGGCGAAGTGCGGTGCGCGATCTGTTCGACCGGAAACGCCTGGCAGTTGTCCGGCGGCAGCCAGTTCTCGCCGGCATTGACGAAGCTTTCGAACCAGTGCCAGATGCGTCGCGCCACGCTGCGCAGGAAAATCTGCTGCGCGGCATCCAGCGGCAGGGGCGGGCGTTCCGGCGTGCGGCTGATCGACCAGGCCAGTGCCGGCGCCATGAACCACAGCATCAGGAATGCCAGCGCCGCCGGCAGTGCCTCGGGCACCGCCCAGCCGAGCGCGAGGCCCGCCACCACCGCCGTCGCGGGTGCCACCCACATCAACCGCGCGTATTGCGCGAGTGTGGTCGCCGCGCCGCGCATCGCGTCGGTCATCGGCGTCCATTCGAGCAAATGCCGGCGCGTGAACAGCAGCCGCCCGGCGCTGCGGCCGATCGCGTCCAGGTTCACCCAGGTCTCGAACGGCAAGGTCGCGATCGAAAACACGTCGCGCAGCAATTCGTCGCGGATGCCGCGCCAGGTGCTGCGCCAGCGCCGGCGCGGCACGCGCTGTTTAATGTTGCGCGCCACCTGCACCAGCGCGATCAGCAGCGGCGCACCCAGCAGCAGCGCCACCACGATCAGCGTCCAGTACACCGCGAATGGTCCGTGCGACCAGCCGCGCAGCAGCAGTGCCAGCATCGCGAGCGGCACCAGCCCGCGCCGCAGGTTGTCCATGATCTTCCAGCGGTGGTGCGCCTTCAGCGTGTTGCGCAGGCCGCGCCGGCGCGGACCGGGCACGATCGGCAGCAGCCACTGCACGATCTGCCAGTCGCCGCGCGTCCAGCGATGGCGGCGGCGCACGTCCACGCTGAAGCTGTTGGGCTGGTGCTCGATCAACTCGATGTCGCTGACCAGCCCCGCGCGCGCGTACGAACCTTCCAGCAGGTCGTGCGACAGGATCAGGTCGTTCGGGAAACGCGAGCCGACCGAGCGGCTGAACGCATCCACGTCGTAGATGCCCTTGCCGACGAACGACGCTTCGCCGAACAGGTCCTGGTACACGTCCGACACCGCGCGCGTGTACGGATCGAGGCCGGTGGAATCGCTGTACAGGCGCGCGAACCGGCTGGGGCGGTCGGCGCTCCACGTCACCGAAATGCGCGGCTGCAAAAGCCCGTAGCCGGCGACCACGCGGCGCGAGCCCTTGCTGAACCACGGGCGGTTCAACGGATGCGCCATGGTTTCGATCAGCTTGCGCGCGGCTTCCGGCGGAAGCAGGGTGTCCGCATCCAGCGTGATCACGTAACGCGCGGTCTGCAACGCATCGAGATCGCCGACCGTCATGCTGAAGGCGCGGTCCGGGTGCGCGCCGCGCATCACGCGGTTCAGGTCGCCGAGCTTGCCGCGCTTGCGTTCGAAACCCATCCACACCGACTGCCGTGCGTTCCATTCGCGCGGCCGATGGAACAGGTAGAAGCGCGTGCTGCCGGTCAGCGGATATTTCGCGTTGAGCCGGTCGATGCCGGCCGTGGCAAGCTGCAGCAAGGCGGCGTCGCCGGGCATGTCGCGTTCGGGCGCGTCGGGAAAATCCGTGAGCAGCGCGTAGCGCAGGTTCGGATCGCGATTGCCGAGGTAGCGGATTTCCAGCGCGTCGAGTTGTTCGGTCAGCCCGTCGGGACTGCCGAGCAACCACGGCACTACCACCAGCGTGCGGCACTCGTCGGGAATGCCGCCGGAGAACGACATTTTCGGCAGCAGTTGCGCGGGCACCAGCATGCCCAGCAGCCAGTTCACCAGCGTGACCGCCGGCTGGCTCGCGGCCACGAATACCGCGATCATCAACACCACGTCGATCGCCAGCGGCATGGGCGCCACGTACCAGCGGTGGCCCGACCAGACCAGCGCGGTGATCACGAGGCTCGCGATGAAGATGCCGCCGAGATACATCGCGGAAGGCCAGCGTTTCAATCGCGCCGCGATGCGATGTTCGGCCGGCGCGCGCGTGCCGAGTTCGCGTTCCAGCGCGGGCCGGCCGCGGCCGATCAGGAAATAGCCGACGTGACGCACGCGCGGGTCGCCGGCGGGATCGTGATCGGCCGCCGCCAGTTCGACCGCCAGCCGCGCGATGTCGGGTTCGCTGCGCTTGCTGCGCTGGGCCAGCGACTCGATCGCATGGCGATAGCGGCCGCGGGTGCCGAAATCCATGTCCGCGTATGCCCCCGCCGGATCCCCCCCGAGGATGCGGTCGACCACGCTGACCCGTTCGATCAGTTCCGACCAGTTGGTCTCGTTGACGCGGCGCAGGCTGTTGATGAGGTTCGCGATCGTGACCTGATCCGCGGCCTGCTCGCGCGCTTCGCCATCGATCACGCGTGCCACGCTGGTGCCGCGCTGTTCCAGTTGGCCTTCGGCGAAGCTGAGCGCGAGTTTCAGCGATGGATGCTTGCCTTCCAGCAGGCGGTAGAACTCGGCCGCGAACGCGGGCGAGATGAACGATTCGGTGCGCGCCATCTCGGCGACGCTGACCAGCATTTCGGACGGCGTGTTCGCCGCCACCTCACCCAGGTGCGCGGCCCAGAACTCGGCGCGCGAATAGGCCTCGAGGCGCCGCGCGATCGCGACGGCGCACGCGGCCAGGCCTTCGATCAGCGTCACGCGGATCAGTACCGGCAGCGTCCACAGCTCGACCATGTCCAGCGCGCCGTGCCGCTGGTAATCATCGAGGTAGCGCTCGATCGCATCCGCTTCCAGGTTGCCGTCGAGCGTGGCGATGCACGCGCGCAGTACCCGCAGGATGCGCGGCACCACCGTGCCGTTGGCCGTCTTGTTGCGCGGCAGTCGCCGCCACACCCTCGGCGACAGCGCCTCGCGCACTTCGCGGATCTGGTTGCGGATCAGGTAGACGTTGTCGATCAGCCATTCGGCGGCCGGCTCGATGCGGCGGTTCTCGATGGCGGCGGTGCGCGCGACCGCGTAGGCGTGCGCCAGCGTCTGGTCGTGCGCGGTCAGCGCGCGTGCAAGATCGAACGGCGGCGCGTCGGTGAGCCGGTCGTGGTCACGCGCAAGCGCCGCCGCCGAAACCGCCAGGGCGGCTTCGGGCGTATAGCGTGGCGTCGTGTGCACGTGCCCGATCCGGTGCGCGGCGCGCCGGATCCTGAACCTGCGAATCCATGCTTGCGGGCGGTGTTTGCGCGGCACCTCGAAGAATCACTCCGTCCTGTGGAACCTTCGATCTTAACCAAACCGCCGTTGCCGCAATGTATCGGCCGCCGATCACGCTGGCGCTGGTGGCGGCACGGCGCGATCCCGCCACGCTGGTTGCGAAATGCTTGTCAGCCATCCCCGTCCGGCGTCGCAAGGGGAAAGGCTTGTTTTGTACGCGACGTGGCGTCTAGCCCGAGTCAACGCGGGTCGAATTTGGTGCCACATCGCCGGGACGTTATACTTGCGCGGATATGCGGCGACCACGGGGGCCCGGGGACGCCGTTCGCCTTCCAACCGGAGTTCGCAAGTGAGCACGCATCTCACCCCATCCGATCGTACCTTCATGAGGCATTTCGCGATCATGATCGCCATGCTCGCGGGCTTTGCGGTGGTGCTGATCATCATCGGCGCGATCGTGTGGACGACCCTGCCCAGGGAAAGCAACCAGAAAGTGGTGCAGCAGGCTGCCGCTCGCATCGCTCCGGTCAGCGCCGTCTACGCGGGCGACACGGGGCGTGCCGCGATGGAAGCCGCCAAGGCCGCCGCGACCAAGGCTGCCGCCTCGCAGGTCGCCTATGGCGGCACCACCGACGGCAAGGCGATCTTCGATCATCTGTGCACCACCTGTCATTCGACCGGCGCCGCGGGCGCGCCGAAGATCAGCGACAAGGCCGAATGGGCGTCGCGCCTCAAGGAAGGCGTCGATACGCTGGTCAAGCATGCGATCGATGGTTACACCGGTCCTGACGGCAACCACATGCCGGCCAAGGGCGGCAACCCGGCGCTCTCCGACGCGCAGGTGGAAGCCACCGTCAAATGGATGGTGTCGCAAGTCAAGTGAGTGCAGGATGCACTCATCCCGTGCAGCACATGGATGTGCACTGACACGGGATCCAGTCTTGGGACATCGTCATCCCGTGCAGCACATGGATGTGCACTGACACGGGATCAGTCTTGGGACATCGTCATCCCGTGCAGCACATGGGTGACCGCTGACACGGGATCCAGTTCAGGCACCCGGGAACGTCAGTTCCTTTTCTGCGCGGCAAGGTCCACCACCGGTGCGAAGCCGCCGAAGATCATGCGTTTGCCGTCGAAGACCGGCGCGAAATTTTCAGGGCTCATGCGTGGATCGGCCATCACTTTGGCCATGCCTGCATCATGCGTGGCCTTGTCCGGCCATTCGATCCATGAGAACACCACCGTTTCCTCGGCCGTGGCCTGCACGGCCCTGCGAAAGTCGGTGAGCTTGCCTTCCGGGACATCATCGCCCCAGCATTCGAGGACGCGCAGGGCGCCGTGCTCGATGAACACCGGATCGAGTTTGCGCGCATGGTCGACGAAGGCCTGTTTGCTCGCGGTGCGAACCGCGATCACGAAACCGTCAACATAGGACACGTTGGTTCTCCTGTCGTGGCGGGGCACGGTCGTGCCTCATCGTGGCGGCGAACGAGAACAGGCGGGATCGACCGGCGTTTGCGCGATGCCGGAGATGGTTTGCGGCGAGCAACCATCCATGGTGCTTGGGCGCCGGCCCGCACTCCCGGTGCGGGCGCTCGCGCTCGCGCCGCGTCGCCGGCGCGAGATGCCGCTGGCATCTCGCGAAAGCCCGACTCACCCCGCGATATAGCGCTGGAGGTGATCGATCTCGGCGGCCTGGTCGTCGATGACCGCTTTCACCAGATCGCCGATCGACACGATGCCGATCAGGCGGTTTTCTTCCACCGCCGGCAGGTGACGCACGCGCAGTTCCGTGCACAGGTGCATGCATTCGTCCACGGTGGTGGCCGGAGAAACCGTGGTGGGCGCAGGGGTCATGATTTCCGATACCGGCGTTTCGCGAGAGGAGCGTCCCTTCAGGATCACCTTGCGGGCGTAGTCACGCTCGGTGACGATGCCGGCGAGCGTGTCGCCCCGCATCACCGGCAGCGCGCCGATCCGGCGTTCGGCCATCAGCCGGATCGCATCCAGCACCGGCGCCTCCGGCGTGATGGTGTAAACCTCGCCGCCCTTTGCTTCCAGTAAATGCCTGACCTGTCGCATGGCCGTGTTCTCCGGATTGCGGAAGATCGTTCGATTCTAGCGCTTGCAACGCGTGCCGGCGGAAGGCGGATCCCGCCCCGATGACGCGGTCAGGCACGCATGGGCATAGGCGTCACGCCGCGAACCCGGGTGTGGCGTCGCCGATCCAGGTGTCGACCGGCTGTGCCTTCGCGTACAGGAAGCCTTGCACGTGCCGGCAACCCAGCTTGCGCAGCAGGTCGCGTTGCAGCGGGGTTTCGACGCCTTCGGCGATCACGTCGATCGATAGCGTTTCGGCCATTGCAAGGATCGCGCGGATCACGGCGTCGCTGCTGCCTTCCTCGCCCTCGCTGAGATTGGCGACGAACGATCGATCGATCTTGAGGGTCTGCAGCGGATACTGGTGCAGATACGACAGCGACGAGTAGCCGGTGCCGAAATCATCCAGCGAGATGCTGATGCCGGCGTTGCGGAAAACCTGCAGGATGCGTTTCACCGCGGGCGTGTTTTCCAGCAGCGCGCGCTCGGTCACCTCGACGCGCAGGCGCGAGGCCGGCACGTTGTATTCGGCCAGCAATGCCAGCAGGCGCTGGTCGAAGCGGGAGTTGCTGAAATGACGCGCGGAAAGATTGATCGCGACAAACGCGTCATGGCTTCCGGCCAGCGCATTGGCATCGCGGCAGACCTGGGTGAAGATCTGCCAGTCGATGGTTTCCGACGTGCCGGTGTCTTCGGCCACGTTGAGGAAGGCGCCCGGCAGCAGCACGCCGCGCTGCGGATGGCGCCAGCGCATCAAGGCCTCGTAGCCGACCACGTCGCCGTTCTCGATGTCGACCACGGGTTGGTAGTACGGCACGAATTCGTTGCGGGTCAGCCCACGCCGCAGGTCGTTTTCCACTTCCAGCAGCGACACCGCTTCCTTGCGGAGGTCGTCGTCGAACACCGCGAAGCGGTGGCGGCCAGCGGCCTTGGCGCGGTACATCGCCGAATCCGCGTCGCGCAGCAGTTCGTCGGGGTTCTGGTAGTGCGGCGCCGCCAGCGCGATGCCCACCGAGGTGGACGTGAAGAGCTCCTTGGCGGCCAGCCGGAACGGCGCATTGAGATCGTTGATGATCCGTTCGGCGATCTGGCAGGCGCGCGTGGCGTCGTGCACGCCTTCCAGCAACACCGCGAATTCGTCGCCGCCCAGGCGTGCGACCACGTCCTCGGATTTCAGGCATTCACGGATGCGGTTGCCGACCTGCATCAACAAGTCGTCGCCGACCAGGTGACCGACCGAATCATTGATCACCTTGAACCGGTCGAGGTCCATGAACAGCACCGTGAAGCCCTGGCCCGGGTCGGCGTGATAGCGCGCCAGCGCGTGTTCCAGCCGCTGCATCAGCAAGGTGCGATTGGGCAATCCCGTCAACGAATCGTGCAGCGTCTCGTATTTCAGCCGTGCCTCGACGCGTTCGCGTTCGGTGATTTGCGAGCGCAGGTCGCGATTGGCCAGCGCCAGCGCGCGCGTGCGTTCGTCGACGCGGTTTTCGAGCTGGGCGTACGCACGCCGCAGCGAATCCTTGGCGCGTATGCGCTCCAGTGCATTGGCGATGTGGTACGAAACGAACGTCAGCAGTTCCTGGTCGCGCGGGCTGTAGTGCTGTTCACGCGAGTAGCTTTGCACCACCAGGACGCCCACGGTGTGTTCGGCGCAGATCAGCGGCACGCCCAGCCAGCATTCGGCCATCGAGCCGTAATGTCCCACCTCGCCCGAGGCGCGCAGCCGGGTGATCTCGGATTTGTCCGCCAGCAGGGGCGCACCGTGCAGCAGGACGTATTCGGTGAGCCCGTTCGCCAGCTTGCGGGTCGGGTTTTCGCGGTCGCACTCGTCCACCGAATACGGAAACCCGAGTTCCGTGCCGTCCTCGGAAACGAGCGCGATGCAAAAGTTGCGCGCGTTGATCAGGTCCCCGACGATCCGGTGGATCGAGGCATAGAACGCGTCGAGGCTGTCGGTGGTGCTGGCCAGTTCGGCAATCCGGAACAGCGCCGCCTGCAGGCGCTCGCCGCGTTGCCGTTCCAGCACCTCCTGCTGCAGCACGTCGTTGGCCCGGCTCAGGGCCAGCGTGCGTTCCTCGACCCGGCGCTCCAGTTCGGCATGGGCCAGGCGGCGCTCCAGCGCAGTCTGGATGTGCTGGGCGACGTAGATCAGCAGCGTCCTGTCCTGTTCGCAGTAATGGTGCGCCTTGTCGTAGCTCTGCACCACCACGCAACCGGCCACTTCATCGCCGTGCAGCAGCGGTACGCCCAGCCAGTCCTCGCAGGCGGCGCCGCCCAGGCGGAACGGACCGTCGACCTGCTGGCGCATGGCCTCCGGCGAACCCATCAGCGGCTTGCGGTCACGGATCACGTACCAGGTGGGGCCGCGGCTGATGTCCGCCATCGGGAGCTCGCTTTCCGGAAACGGGAGCTCCGGGTCGACCGTGTCCGCGTAGTAGGGAAAGCGGACGGTCTCGCGCTTCGCGTCATACAACACGATGTAGAAGTTTTCCGCGTACATCAGCGAGCCGACGATTTCGTGCAGGGCGCGGAACATCGGGTGCAGGTCGGTGCCCGCGGCGCTGGCCTGGTCCGCGATCGCGTACAGCGCGCGTTGCAGGCGTTCGGACTTGCCGAGTTGTTCGACCGATTCCGCCAGCACGGTGCGCTGGTCGAGGGCGTCGACGCGTGCGGCGATCAATTCGGCGGCGGCGTCCAGCAAGGCGGTGTCGTCATGCCCCGGCGGTGGTGTGACGACCAGCACGTCGTGCCGGGAGAGCGTGATCTGCAAAAGGCCGCCGGCGCCCGCGGCCGCCTGCAGGTCCTCGCGGCGCCGGCGCTCGACCGTGGCGCCGGGAACCAGCGCGAGCAGCAAGGCGCTCGCGGTCGCCACCACCGAGTCGAGGTCCGGCGCGGCCCACAGGTTTCCGCTCGCCTGCAACAGCGCCGTGGCGGCGGGCGCGGGTTGCTCGGCCGGAGCGGCTCTGGGCAGAAGATGGACGTGCGCGGCCATGACCCTCTCGAGGACTGGATGGTGCTCCCAGTCCATATCGGCATAAACCGCGCCAAGTTGCGCCTTTTGTTTGTGATCTTTGGTTACAGCGTCGCACCGGAAACTTGATGAGGATCAAGGTTCCGCGATCCGACCCGTTACCGTCCATTGCGTGGCGGTGGAACCCGCGGCCGTTTCGGGTGCGGATCGAGCACGTAGGCCACGCCGCCCAGTTGCCGCATCTGCTGCTGGATCCATGCCGCACGGCGCTGGATGTATGGCGACGGCCGGTCGGCGTGCCAGTCGCGCGGATCGGGCAGCACTGCGGCCAACAGGGCTGCCTGGTGGGCGGTCAGGCGCGATGCGGGTCGATGGAAAAAAGCTTGCGAGGCGGCTTCGACGCCGTAGATCCCGTCGCCGAGTTCGGCAATGTTCGCGTACACCTCGAGGACCCGGCGCTTGGGCCAGGTAAGGTCGATCAGCACCGTGAAGTACGCTTCCAGACCCTTGCGGAAGAAGCCGCCGCCGCTCCACAGGAACAGGTTGCGCGCGGTCTGTTGCGTGATCGTGCTGGCACCGCGCAGCCGGCCCCCCGCCTCGGCCTCGTCGATGGCGGAGCGGATCGACGGAATGTCGAAGCCATGGTTGAACGGGAACGTCTGGTCTTCGCCGGCCACCATCGCCAGCGGCGCCACCGGCGCGATCCGCTTCCACGGCACCCATTCGTAGCGGAGCGCGAAATCGTGGTTGCCCCGCCATATCCGCGAAACGCGGCGTTCCAGCATGTAGGCGCTGGTGACGGGCGGCACGAAGCGCAGGATCAGCACCGGCAGCCACGTGGCCACGGCGAACACCACGATTAGCCACAGCAGTCGGCGCAGCCAGCGACGCACGAACGGGCGCCGCGCACCGCGGGCAGCGGCGGAACCGGTCATGCCGTCAAAGAGGGGGGCACCGTGCTGCCAGCCCAGATTTCCAGGGGTTGCGCCGCCGCGTACAGAAAACCTTGCGCGTACCGGCAACCCATTTTCAGCAACAGGTCGCGCTGCTCCACCGTTTCCACGCCCTCGGCGATCACCTGCATCGACAGCAGGCGTGACATCGCGATGATGGTGCGGATCACCGCATCGCTGCTGCCTTCGCCTTCCGCGGTCAGGCTGGTGATGAACGAGCGGTCGATCTTCAGCGCCTGGACCGGATACTGGTGGAGGTAGGACAGCGATGAATAGCCGGTGCCGAAGTCGTCCAGTGCGATGCCGATGCCGGCGCCGCGCAGCGTCTGCAGGATGCGCTTGGCTTCGGGCGGATTTTCCAGCATCGCGCGCTCGGTGACCTCGACCCGCAGGTTCGCGGGCGACATGTCGTGGTCGGCCAGCAACCGCAGCAGCCGGCGATCGAGGTCCGGATTGCGGAAATGTCGCGCGGACAGATTGATGCCGACGAAAACATCGCGGCCGCCAATGAGGGCCGCGGCGCCGCGGCACACCTGTTCGAAGATCTGCCAGTCCATGGTTTCCGAAGCGCCCGTGTCCTCGGCGATGTTCAGGAATTCGCCGGGCAGCAGCAGGCCGCGCTGCGGGTGGTGCCAGCGCATCAGTGCTTCGTAACCCGCGACGCTGCCGTCCGCGAGGTTCACCACCGGCTGGTAGTACGGCACGAACTCGTCGCGGGTCAATCCGCGGCGCAAGTCGTTTTCCACCTCCAGCAGCGAAACCGCTTCACGGCGCAGGCCCTCGTCGAACACCGCGTATCGATGACGGCCGTCGGCCTTGGCGCGGTACATCGCCGAGTCCGCGTCGCGCAGCAATTCCTCGGGATGCTTGTAGTGCTCGGCCGCCAGCGCGATACCGATCGAGGTTGAGGTGAACAGCTCCTTCGCGGCCAGGCGGAACGGCGCGTTCAGATCATCGATGATGCGCTTGGCGATGCGGCAGGCCTTGTCCGCATCCGTGATGCCTTCCAGCAGCACGCCGAATTCGTCGCCGCCAAGGCGCGCCACCACGTCTTCGGATTTGAGGCACGCGCGGATGCGGCCGCCGGCCTGGAACAGCAAGTCGTCGCCGATCAGATGGCCGACCGAGTCGTTGATGACCTTGAACCGGTCGAGGTCCATGAACAGCACCGCGAAGCCCTTGCCCGGCTCGGCGTGGAAACGTTCCAGCGCGTGTTCCAGCCGCTGCATCAGCAGGCTGCGGTTGGGCAGTCCGGTCAGCGAGTCGTGCAGGGTTTCGTATTTCAGGCGCGCCTCGATGCGTTCGCGCTCGGCGATCTGCGCGCGCAGATCGCGATTGGCCAGCGCCAGTGCGCGGGTGCGTTCGCCGACGCGGTGTTCGAGGTTGGAATAGGCGCGCCGCAGCGTCTCGGCGGCGCGCACGCGTTCCAGCGCATTGGCGATGTGGTAGGACACGAACGTGAGCAGTTCCTGGTCGCGCAGGCTGTAGTGGTGTTCCGGCGTGTAGCTTTGCACCACCAGCACGCCGACCGTGTGTTCGGCGCACACCAGCGGCACGCCCAGCCAGCACACCGAATCGGTGCCGTGTTGCGCCACTTCGCCGCTGACGCGCAAGCGTTCGATTTCGGGCGCGTTCGCGAGCAGCGCCGTGCTGTGCCGTAAAACGTATTCGGTCAGGCCGTTCGCGAGTGTGCGCGGCACGCGCTTCTGGTCGCGCTCGTCCACCGAATAAGGAAAGGTGAGTTCGGCGCCGTCCTCGGACAACAGCGCGATATAGAAATTGCGCGCATACAGCAGCCCGCCGACCACGCGATGGACAGCGGCATAGAAGTTGTCGATGCTGTCGGTGGTGGTGGCCAGTTCCGCGATGCGAAACAGCGCCGCCTGCAGGCGTTCGCCGCGCTGGCGTTCCAGCACCTGTTGCTGCAGCACGCGATTGGCATCGCGCAGCGCCTCGGTGCGTTCGCCCACGCGATGTTCCAGTTCGGCATGCGCGAGGCGCCGTTCCAGCGCGGTCTGGATGTGCTGCGCCACGTAGATCAGCAGGGCCTTGTCCTGCTCGTCGTAGTGGTGGGCGTCGTCGTAGCTTTGCACGACCACGCAGCCGACCACTTCGCTTCCACGCAGCAACGGCACGCCAAGCCAGTCCACGCAATCGGTGCCGGAACTGTGGAACGGCCCGCTGACCTGAAGCTTCAATGCCTCCAGCGAACCCATCAGCGGCTTGCCGTCGCGGATCACGTACCAGGTGGGTCCGCGCTCGATCTCCCCCATCGACATGTCGTTGTGCGGGTCCGGAATGCTCGGATCCGCAACGTCCGCGTAATAGGGAAACCGTACGCTGTCGCGGGACGCGTCGTACAGCGCCACGAAGAAATTCTGTGCGTACATCAGGGTGCCGACGATCTGGTGCAGCGCGCCGAACATCGCGGTGATGTCGGCGCCGGCCGCACTGGCCTGGTCGGCGATGGCGTACAACGCCCGCTGCAATTTTTCGGCGCGGCCGAGTTGTTCGACCGATTCGGCCATCGCGGTCTGCCGACCGAGCGCCTTGATCCGCGCACCGATCAATTCGGCCGCCGCCTGCAGTACCGCGTCAGCCTCCGGGGAGCCGTTGGCGGTCAGGACCAGCGTTTCGCGATCGGAAAGCGGCACCTGCGCCCGGTGATCGGACGATGCCCCCAGTGCATCGCCGTCGCTGCCAGCACAGCGTTGTACGGCCGCACCTGGTACCAGTTCGGCCAACAGCGCTCGCGCGGCCATCACCACCTGGTCAAGGTCCTCCGCCGCCCAGAGCGTTCCGCTGGCCCGCAACGAGGCGGCCGCGACGGGCGACGGGCTGGCCGGAGTGGCCAGATGGTGAACGTTGCCTGCCATGAATGGTCCAACCCCCTGCATTGGTGTGAGTGTAACGTCAGTCGCACGGGGAAGTGCGTGTGCGAGATCAGAAATGCCTTGTCACGGATTCCGGCGCCGCAAACCGCGGACATGGCTGCCGGGGCGGTGCCCGCGTGCGAGCGGATTGCGGGACGGAAATGCCGCACCGGACAGTCCAGCAATTGTTAGCAAAATGTAATTTGATGGCGTACAATCTGATCCAAAGACGGTACGGTTTGGCCGTGCCGGGCGAAGCCTTGGGAAATCGCTGATCCGGGACTTTAAGAATGCGTCGATGGTTGGCCAACGTGATGCTTGCCGGCTTGGGCTCGGTCCTGCCGCTGTGGGCGTTCGGCCAGACCACGACCATGCCCGTGATTCCGGCGCTGCAACAGCCTGCGCACGCCAAGAAGGGCACCGCGTCGGCGCCGCTCTGGCAGCGTGACGGCAATACGCTTTCGGTGACGGCCACTGGCCACGCCGCACCCACCGTCCCGACCGCGACACCGCTGGAAGGCCAATCCCATTCCGCCGGCGCGGGCGTGCATTTCACCACCAAGCCGGGCATCACCGCCCATGCCAACGTGCATGAAACCCGCTGGGTGCCGCTGGCGCCGGCCTGTTTGGAGACACTGTCCAGTGCCCCGCTGAATCCCGTGTGCGCCAGTCCACTGACCGATGGCGTGCAACGCGGCGAGGTGGGGGCCGGGTTTGCCGGTCCCGGCGGCAAATTCGACGTTTCCGTAGGGCAGTCGCACAGCGCGTCCACGGCGTCGTCTGCGCTGGACCGCCGCGGGGCGCTGCCGCGGGTGCTGCCCGCCGAAGGCGGCGCGGACGTCGCGGCGCCATTGTGGTTCCGCAATAGCACCGCCACCAGCATCAGCGCGAAAGGCCAGCTCGATGTCGCGCCGAACACCAGCCTGGATCTCGGGGCCAGCGTGGGCCACGTGAAATTCCTGCCCGGATCGGGCTTGGCCGCCGACGACACGGTCGACCAGACCACGCTCAGCTTGGGCATTCGTCATGGGGCGGTGCGCGGGTCCATCGTCGGCCATGTCCTGGAACCCAATCTTCCCGGCGCCGCACTAGACCAGAACCAGCGCTGGAGCGGCATCGATCTCGGCATCAGCGTGCGCCTGCCGTGGCGCGGGGAACTGAATTTCGGCGCGCAGAACGTGTGGAGTTCCGGCCGCTCGCCGCTGCTGTTCGGTCCCAGCGTCACAGCGCCCGACCAAGGCCGCGTGCCGTACGTGCAATATCATCAGGATCTTTAACGCCTGAATCGCCACCGCTTGTGCGTGCAGGTGTCCGCCTCTCGGGGCCGGCCGGAAGAGAGCCATAGCTTGGCGCTCCACGCCGGGCAGGCGGTACGCGTGAACTCGTCTTCGGTCGTCCATCCATCTGAAATTCTGCAGAAGACGATCGGCTTGCTGCAGGCCCGACGGTGTGCGGATGCGGCGGTTCGTCGTTACGGACGGTGGAGCTTGCGCGCCACCAGTCCCGCCGTCGCGCGGATGCTGCGCATTTCAGCTTCGCTTCGCGCTGAACGCACTTGCGTTGCTCGTTGACTCCCGGCATGCCAATGGGACACTGCCGATGCTTCATGGCCATGGGCGGATGGCGTTGGCCGGAAGGACGAAACCGAAGCCCTTTTGCGGCGCAAGCTGGGGAAGAACCTCGGAATCGTGACGCGGTATGAGTTGACGGCGTGCTGACCGACAACGGCAAGCAAATCCGGCGAAGCCGAAACAATCGTGCGCAGGAATACCGCCAATGGCGGCGAGGGAGCGGATGTACTGAATGGCGACTGACCAGCCTGGTTGCCGTTAACACTGTTTTTACGAAATGCGGTAGGATCGCGATGTCGGTGCCCCACGAGGGTTGCCGATAAACCCGGGAGGGGCGATTTCAAGGCAAGGGGACGGAATTCATAGTCCGGGGGGCGCATGCTGTGGGTTTCCCGCGTGAGGCGGGGATTCCAAACGGGTTAGAAAGTTGTTAGCATGCGGCCTGCCGAGGGTTCCAGTCAGGCCTCGTCGGCATTTCGACGGGGACTTTCCCGAAACTGTTTCACACATCTACAACGTTTGGAGAGTGCAATGAGACTCGACCGCAGTGAGCTGTCCAAGGCCGTGCAAACGGCTCTTTCGCTGGGTGCTGTCGCTGCCGTGGGTGTTGCCGGTACTGCCTTTGCGCAGAACACGACCACCACGCAGAACGACCAGCAGCAACCGCAAACCTTGCAGACCATCGTGGTCACGGGTTCGCACATCCGCCGCGTGGATCTGGAGACGGCCAATCCGGTTACCGTGGTCAGCAGCGCGGAAATCCAGAATAGTGGCGCGCTGACACTGGGCAATCTTGTCCAGGATCTGCCGCAGATCACGGGTTCGCCCCAAAACACCCGCGTCAACAATGGCGGTGGTAGTGGCGTTTCCGGTGCGAGCCTGCGCGGTCTCGGTAGCGGTCGCACCCTGATCCTCGTCGACGGGCAGCGCCTGTTGAACCAAGACCTCAACATCATTCCCGCCGAATTGGTCGAGCGCATCGAAGTATTGAACGACGGTGGCGCGGTGACGTACGGTTCGGACGCCATCGGCGGCGTGATCAACTTCATCCTGAAGAAGAACTACCAGGGAGCGCAGTTCTCGGGTAATTACGGCATCTCGGACCACGATGACGGCGAGCGCGTAGGCGGCAGCTTCCTTTTCGGCCAGACCTCGGACAAGGGCAGCATCCTCGCCGGCGTGGATTACAACAAACAGGACGGCATCCTGTCGGCTGCGCGCGACTTCTCGAAGGACGCGCTGTATCGCTACTACGGCACCATCTATGCGTTCGGTTCCAGCCGCAACCCGGCCGGCCGCGCTTATCTGTCTAGCACAGTAGGTGTTTTCGATCCTTCGGATCCGACCAGCACCAAAGGCATCCCGACGACCTTCAACGCACCCAACGGCGACGCCTCTTGCGGCAGCGTCAGCTTGAATGCGGGAGGCACCTCCACCAATCCTGCGGATTACCATTGCTACAGCAGCGCCAACGACTCGTACAACTACCAACTGCTCAACTATGACCTGACGCCGCAGGAGCGCACCAACGCGTTCTTCAAGGGCGATTACCAGTTGACCGACAATATCCAGGCGTTCGCGAGCGTCTTCCACAACAAGACGACCTCGTCCTCCGCCCTGGCGCCCCTGCCGTTCGACGCGAACAGCGATGGCGTGACGATCTCCCGGTACAGCATGTACAACCCATTCGGTGTGGATTTTGGTCCGCCGCAGGACAATCCGACCTACAACGCGGCCAACAAGGATGGCAATCCGAATCAGCAGGAGATGGTTCAGTACAACTACCTGACCCGCTGGACCGGTGTGGGCCAGCGCAGGGGCGAAGTCACCACCACCACCGACCAGGGCACCCTCGGCTTGCGCGGTAACATCGGTCAGACCAGTTGGACCTGGGACGCCGAATACACCTACGGCCACTTCAGCCAACAGATTCATACCCAGGGTGACTTCATCTACAACGCGCAGTTCAGGCAGGCCTTGGGGCCGTCGGCTCTGGTCAATGGGGTGCCCACCTGTCTCACCGCGCCGCTGGCGCAGGGCGGTACGCCGATCGATGGTTGTACGCCACTGAACATTTTCAATGTCAACGATCCTGCTGCGCTGGCCGTCGAAAGGACGTACGTTGCGACGCTGTTCCAGAATAATCTGACGACGCGACGGCAGTACGCGGCCAATGCCAACGGCACCGTATTCAGCTTGCCAGCGGGCGATGTGCAGTTGGCGGTGGGTGCGGACTACCGCAAGGAGTACGCGCACAACATCGTCGATTATCTGATCATCGCCGATCCGACCACCGGTACGTGTCAGGCGCCGCAGTCGGCTTGCAGCTCACCGCTGCAAGGTGGCTTCACGGTCAAGGAAGCCTACGCCGAGTTGTTCATCCCGGTGCTGAAGGACATGCCGTTTGCCAAAGCCTTGAACGTGGACTTGGGTGAACGTTTTTCCAAGTACTCCACCGCTGGCAGCACCAGCAACTGGAAGGTCTCGGTCGAGTACCGTCCGATCGACGACCTGATGCTGCGCGGTACCGTGCAGAAAGTGTTCCGGGCGCCCACTTTGACCGACCTGTATCGTGGGGCTTCGGGCAGTGCGCCGCCGTTCAACGATCCTTGCATCGGGTTGAGTGCGGCCGAGCTTGCGGCCCATTCCAACGCCTGCAAGAATGTTCCGCCGGATTCGACGTTCCAGTCGCTGCAGAATGGCTTGTCCCAAACCACCGGCGTCACTTCCGGCTCGGTCGCGGCCGGCGTCAACCTGAAGCCGGAATTCGGCAAATCGTTCGACTGGGGCGTGGTTTACAGCCCGCACTTCGTGCCGGGCCTGACCCTGAACGCGGACTACTGGCGAATCTACCTGAACGATACCATCGCTGGCGGCATCAGTTCGGCACCGACCATCGCCGGAGTCTGTTTTGCCGACAACACCAACGCGTTGTGCAACCTGATCAACCGTCGCGCCAACGGTCAGGTGGCCTTCATTTCGCAGCCCCGATTCAACCTGGGCCGTCTTGACACGCGTGGTGTGGACGCAGGCGTGACCTACCAGATCCCGCAAACCAGTTGGCTGCCGGGTCGGTTCACCGTGTCGGTGTTGGGTACCTATCTTGCCGAGTGGACCGACACCACCGCGCCGGGTATCGAAGGCGCGCAGGTGTACCACGTCGCCGGGCATTACTACAACGGGTTTGGTTCCTATCCGCGGGTGCGCGGTCAGGCCAACCTGAACTGGCAGTCGGGTCCGTGGAATGCCTCGTGGCGTGTCCAGTACATCGGAAGCGAAACGGCCGGCAGTTTGAACCCGGCCGAGAACCAGAATGGCGAGAGCGGCTCGATGTTGTACGCCTTCCGCATCCCGTCCATCGTGTACAACTACGCGCAGGTGAGCTACGACATCCAGCCGCTCAACACCACGCTGTCCGTGGGTGTGGATAACGTCTTCGACAAGCAGCCGCCGATCTTCACGCAGTCGATCACGCTCAACGCCAATACCGACGTGAACACTTACGACACCATCGGGCGCTTCTATTGGGCCCGGGCCACGGTCAAGTTCTGATCGAGCTCGACAAGTTGTGTCAAGCCGCGCGGTGCGAACCGCGCGGCTTTTTTTATGTAGCGCGAGTAGCGACGCCGACGGTGACACGCCTGGCGCGGTCAGGCGGGAATGATGTCGAACGCGATCGTCAGGCGGCGGTCGTCGGGACCGCCTGAAAACGGAACGGTGCCGTGCCAAAACCACGAGGGGAACAGTACCAGCAGGCCCGGTTCGGGACGCACGAAGTACTCCGGCGGCGCAGGCGGCGTGGTCGGAAAAGCCGGTTCGCCGAACTGCAGCCAACCTTCCCCCCCGTGCTCGCCCAGCGAGTGCGGGATATCGATATAACATGCCGAGGACAACCAGCCCTCGGGGTGGAAATGGTTGAAGTGGTATCCGTGCGGACGCAAGCGCACGGACCATATGCCACTGAGTTGATACTTGCCGCTGTTGCGCCGGCGCAGTGGATCGTCGCCTCTGCCGATGGCCTGCATGTACCGCCGGATCGGCCCATCAATGGCCTGTGCGAAGGCCCGGATCGCAGGATCTTCGGACTGTTCCAGCCTCAGATCAGCCTGGGTGCCGTCGCGCAGGGATTGCCCGATGGGATGCGTGCGCAACGTGTGCAGCTTGACCAACGCGCGTGCAAGCTCGTCGAGGTAGGCGGGAAGGTTCGGCCAACCCGTGGGTGTGTCGATTCGCTCCGCTCGGACGAATTGGCCGTAGTCGTAGCGCGCCTGATAGCGTGGATTTCCCTGCATTCGCCATGCAGTGGCCTGCAACGCGATCGCGAGACCGTCGTCGGGGTTGGTCGCGAGCATCTGGTTGGCCAGCGCCTCGGCCTGCTTCGCCTGCCCTGCCGCCAGCAACGCGTTGCCGTATGTGCCGAGCGCAAGCGCGTTGACGGAGGTGAGCTTGCAGGCACGTTCGGCGTGGGCAAGCGCCCGGTTGGCATCGAACTTCACCGCGATTTGCGAGGCGGCGATCCGCAATGCGAAGTGGTCACCTGAGTGCGCCAGTGCGGATTCCAGTTCCGCCAATGCTGCCTCTGGCGCACCGGAAGCCTCCAACAACTTGGCCTTGAGGATGCGCAACGGCGTCAGGGTGGGAACTGCTTTGAGCGACGAATCGATCCCGGAGGCAACGGCCTGTGCGTCACCGGTGCGCATCCAAAGGGTTTCCGCGAGATTGACGTGCGCTTCCACGTAGTCCGGGCGCAAACGTATCGCATTGCCGAATTCGGACTCGGCCTCCTCGAAGCGGCGTTGACCGAGCAGGGTCCGTGCGAGCAGGAAACGCGATTGGGCGCCGTCATATCCGCGGGCGATCGCGTGGCGAATGCCCGCTTCGGCATCGGTAAACCGGCCACTGTCGGCGAGGGCAACTACGAGCCCCATGTGCGCCGATACGTCGTCCGGTGCTCCAGCCAAGGCTTGCCGGAACGCCGGAATGGCGCGCGCATGATCCGCCAACGACAGCAGTGCGTGGGCACGCAGCAGCAGCATGGAAGGCGTTGACCCTATCACGCGAATGGATTCATCGACCAGTTGGAGGGCGTCGCCGGCGCGCTGCTGATCCAGCAGAAGCTTGGCAAGATTTGCTGTTGCCGAAGCAAGGCGGTGATCGATCGCAAGCGCCTTGCGCAGTGCGGCCTCGGCTTCCGCTGGACGTCCCTGGGCGACCAGGATTTCCCCCAACAGTGCGTGCGACGCAGCGCTGGCCGGGGTCAGCCTGATGGCTGTACGTACCGCGCGCTCGGCGGCCACAGGATCGCCGCTGTGCAGCAGGGCTCCGCCCAGCAGCCAGTGCGCTTGCGCCACGCCAGGGTTCTTCAACACGATTTGTTCCAGCCCGCGGCGCGCCTGGGCGAAATGCCCGGCCTGCATCATGCGGGTCGCCGCATCCAGCTGCTGCGCTAGCGTCGGAAGGTGCGCTGACATGGTAGCTGCCGGACCGGATCGAAGATTGGGTTGCATAGCAACCAGAATCTGTACACGAGCGTTTGCAACGATAGTGCAAAATTGTCCGGCTGCTGCGCCTGTATAGTCTACTATCTTAGGCCACGAATCACGCAGACACGATGTCCGCCAGCCCTTTGCCTTCCATCGCGGAACTCGTCGCGCAGGCTGAAAGCGGTGCTTTCGCGCAGGCCGAGCGCGGGGCGCGAGCCTACCTCGACCGCAATCCGGGCGGAGAGATGGTTTGGAGTGTCCTTGGTTTCAGTTTGCTGCAGCAGCGGCGTACGCACGAGGCTGCCGATATATACCGGGAAGCCACCCGGCGGTTCCCGAACAATCCATTGCACTGGAGCAATCTCGGCACCGCCAGCCGGCAGGATGGGCAGCCGCGCGAAGCCGAGCAGGCGTATGCAAGGGCGTTGCAACTGCAACCGGACAATCCTCGGTTTGTTGCCAACATGGGGCTGCTCTACCTTGAGTTGAAAAGGGTCGTCGCGGCGCGCGATTACCTGTGGCGTGCGTTTCAGCTCGATCCGACGGATTATGAGGTGCGCATCTTCGGTTGCCAGATGTGCCTAGAGTGCGGCGATGAGGACCGCGCCGAGCAGATCCTCAGGGACTGGCGATCCTGGGTCGGTCAGATCGAGAGCCCGTTGCGCGTTGAATTGGCCGCGATGTTGTTGCGGATCGGGCGCAATGCGGAAGGCGAAGCGCTGCTGCGAGGTCAACTTGGCGATCAACAAAGCGGTGACATGGCGCGGGCGCGCCTTATCGTCACGCTCGAACGTTTCAACCGTCTCGATGAAGCGCGTGTACTGCTCGAGCAATTGCCCGATCCCGCCACGGTACGGGACGATGATTTGCGCGGAGAGATCATCGAAGCGCGCGCGGTCGTGGCCGCCAGCGGCAAGGATGCTGCGCAGGCGCGAGCCTTGCTCGAAAGCCTGCTCGGCGAGCCCGGCGCGGAACGCCGGGACACAATGACCTGGTTTCTGTTGGCCAAAGTGTGTGATAAGCAGGGCGATACTGCGGCATGTATGGAATATCTGCGACTCGCGCATGAGTCCCAGATGAAAGTCGCAATTCAGTTGGTGCCGGAACTGGTGGAGCCGAGCGCCAATCCGATGAACATCATCAATTATTCCGTGAGCGAGCAGGAATTCCGCGGCTGGAAGCCGGTCGGGGAACCCACGGTGGAGGATTCCCCGATCTTCGTGCTCGGTTTTCCGCGCTCGGGTACCACCATGCTGGAACAGATGCTGGATGCGCATCCCGGCATGGCGTCCATGGACGAGCAGCCATTCGTGCAGCGTGTGATCGAACGGATGCAATCGATGAGCGTGCAATACCCCGAACAGCTCGGTGAGCTGGACTTCGCACAATGCGAGTTGCTGCGCGATACCTATTGGCGTGCGGTTTCACAAGTGGTGCAACTGCGTCCCGGGCAACGGCTGGTGGACAAGAATCCGCTGACGATGTTGCGGCTGCCATTGCTGGTGAGGCTGTTTCCGAAAGCGAAGATCATCTTTGTCGTACGTCATCCCTGCGATGTCGTGTTCAGCAATTACTTGCAGCACTTCAACGCGCCGGCGTATGTCGCCTTGTGTTCGACCCTGCCGCGGCTGGCCAACGGTTACGCGAGCGCGATGCGGTTCTGGAATCGGCACGCCGAATTACTGAAACCGGACGTGTTCGAATGGCGGTACGAAGAGGTTGTCCGTGATTTCGAGGCGCACGTGGAACGGCTTGGCGCGTTTCTGGAACTTGACGACACTGCGGCCCTGCGTCGGTTCAGCGAGCACGCAAAAAACAAGGGTTATATCGGCACCCCCAGCTACGCGCAGGTGGTGCAGCCGGTGTATGCGAGTTCGATCGGGCGCTGGCGGCGCTATCGCGAATATTTCGAGCCCATCCTCCCGGCGCTGGAGCCGTCCATGCGGCATTGGGGCTACGATGCTTGAGGACAGGCCTCGATCCTTTGTGCCACGCACCGACCTCCGTCATTACGTGCGTTGGTACGATGGCGCGCTATCGCCCGCGTTTTGCGAAAAGATGATCGCTTCGTTCACCCACACAGCCGCGTACCACGTCAAGCGCGAACGAGGCTGGCGTGCCGGACTCGATGCAAGTGCGTGGACTGAACTCGACATCACACCGCTGTCCGATGCCGCGTTGAAGGGATTTTTCTCGCGCGCGGTCGCGGAGTACCTGGCGCGATACAACGCCGACATCGGCCTGGAGATACCGGTTCCCGTGTCCGCGTTGCTCGCCCCGTTGCGGATCAAACGCTATCTGCCGAATGCCGGAGATCAATTCCAGCTGCATTTCGACTCGATCGGTGAGGTGGCGAACCGGTACCTGGTTTTCCTGTGGTATCTCAACGATGTCGATGAAGGCGGCGAAACCGAGTTCAGCGGCCTCGACATCAGGGTGCCGCCGCGGGCGGGTCGACTGTTGATGTTTCCGCCGTACTGGATGTACCAGCATGCGGGCAGGCCGCCCCTGTCGGGCGAAAAATACATCCTGTCCACCTACATGATGTTTCCTTACGAAGGCCGCTGAACCGCACCGTGTCCGGAGTCGTCCGTGTCGAATTTCAGCAACTCCGGAAGATACGACGCATAAAACTTCCAGCGACCGGCGGAACGGGTGTAGACCGGCTGGCGCGCCTGCCACACGCTGGCGGTGCTGATGGTGGAAGCGGCGGGCAGATCGAAGGTTTCCGTTTCGGACGCAGGCAACCCCAGCCATGTTCCCAGTCGGCCGACAACGGTTTCGGGTGAGGCCACCAGTTGTTCGTAGCGCACTTCGTGAATCGAATCCGCGTACATGCCTTTCCAGTGCGCCATCAACTGCTCGGAATCGCGTATCACCAACGCGATGTCGCCGAAATCGTAAGCGTAACCCTGGACCTCCTCGAGAAACGACTGCATCCAGAGCGAGAGTGCGTTGTCGCGTGCGTTGCGCCGACAGTAGATGATCTTTGCGTCCGGGAACAGCGCCACGATCAGGTCGATGTAGCGGAAATTGAGCGGTTGCTTGTCAAGAAACCAGCGCTTCCCTTCCGCGTCGTCCTGCCTCTGCAGGGCGGCGTAGGTCGCGGCGGCACGTTGGAGCGCAAGGCGACCCGGGTTGTCGATGAGGCCGGCTTGCTGAGCTTGACTCGCCACCCAAGGCGATTCGCCGCGGTTGCATACGCGTGGATGACGCGCCAGAAGTTCGGACACTAGCGTGGTGCCGGAGCGAGGTACGCCCACGATGAAGACGGGGACGAAGCCAGGCTGCGGCTCCAGTTCGGTGCTGATAGGCGTCGCGCCCAGACGCGCTTGGATGGCGCGCCGCCAGTGCTTGCGAGACCACCCGGTCAGAGTGTGCGCCAGCGCATTGGCACGGCGTGAATACGCCGCTGCCTGCTCGAATTCGCCAATATCGTCGTAGGCCTTGGCCAGCGCGAACAGGAGTGTCGAACGTGCCTTGGCGCCCAGATCGTCGCGTTCCAGGTATTGGCGGAAGCGTGCGAAGTCGGGGTGTGCCGCATCGCGATAGCGCTGCATCAGGGCCAGTCCATGCGGCAGGTGCCACTCGCAGGCTTGCGGGGTGTGTTCCAGCGCATACAGGTAATGCGCCCTCGCACTGTCGAACTCGCCCGACTGGATTTCCAGCATGCCCGCATAAGCGTGCAACCGCGCGTCACCGGGATGAGCGGCAATCGCGCGCTCGGCGATCCGCACGGCCTCGCGTTGGTGGCCACAGTCGTCGAGCAATTCGATGGCTTGGATGGCCAGCTCCGCGTCATGATGCCCATGCTCGAAGCACGTGTGCATGACCACCGCGGCGGCGTTGCTCCGATAGCGGGCAATGAGCATGCGCGCCAACTCGAACGCCGTGGCAGCGTCGCCCGGGCGCTCCGCGTGCAGGTCCGCCAGCAGCATCTCGGCCATGGGTGCGCGGTGGGTCTGGCGACAGATTCCTGCAAGGATGCGACGCAGTTCGAACGATTGCGGAAGTTCTTTAAGGGCACGCACCACCACGGACTCGGCGCCCGTAGTGTCGCCGCGGAGTATCAGCGACCTCGCTTGCTCCAGCCACGCCTGCTCGGATTTCATGTCAGATGGCATCGGCTCACCTTTGAAAAGGTGGAAGCCCCAGCGCAGCGCGCAATGGATCGAGCAGAGCACCGTATCGTGGTGCGCGGGCGGTATCGGCACGCAAGGGTTGGCGGACCTGCATCGCGCTGGGCGTGCTTACCTCGCGTTGGGTCTCGTGGAAGCGCAAACAGGCTTCCTCGAACGGCAAGCCGCAAAATTCCAGCAGCGCCCGGATGTTGGTTGCTGGCTCGGCAATCAATTCTTCATAGACTTGTTCGCGTACATGCCCCGCATGCAGCCCATGCCAGTGCCTTGCACTGCGGTCGAAGTCGCGCCAATAGGCGGCAAGGTCATCGAAGGTGCGGGTGTACTCGTTGTTGTCGAGATTCTGGCGATAGCACGAAAAACAGGTCTCCAACGGATCGCGCCGGCAGCAGATTATTTTCGCGGCAGGCAGCATCGCACGGATGGCCCCGATGTAGTACCAGTTCGCGGGCAACTTGTCGATACAGACCGGCCGGCGTTCACGCCAGCGCGCTGTACGTTGCAGGTAACGATCGCCAAGGCGCTGCCAATCCCCAGGCCCTGCTTCCTTTACCCACAGCGGGTAGGGCTTCCCCCGACGTAGCGATTCTTCGCCCAAGACGGCGGGGATGTCGGGCAATTCGCCGGGACCCTCGACCATCGAATGCGACGCGAGAATCTGCTCGACCAAGGTGGAGCCAGAGCGCGGCAAGCTGGTGATGAAGATGGCATTGTTTCCCGCCTGCGTTTTGGACGATGGCGCGGGCGGTGGCGTGAATGCGTCCAGAATCATCGAGATGCCGTCACTAAATGCTTGTCGGCTCCAGCTCCTTCGGCGACGCGCGACGGCATGTGCTTGTTGCAAGGCCGCCAGCGATTCGGCATAGCGACCTTCGTCGTCCAAGGCCTTGGCGAGTGCCAGGCCCATGGCGATCACGTCGTTGTCCTGGGCGCGATCGTCCTGCATGGCAGACTGGATCTGCTCGATGTCGTCCCGAGAAAACCGCAGGGTCTTCAGGTCGGCCAATCCCCACCATGCCGATCCCGTCCACGGACGCTCCGCGATGACCCGTCGGTATTCCGATGCGGCTTCCTCAATGCGGTTCTCCGTGCGCAGCATGTCGCCAAGCAGCACGCGGGCCGGCATGTACGCCGGATCGAGCTTCACCGCGTGCTGCAGTGCTTGCGTCGCTTCGGTGCGGCGCATGCAGCGCGTCAGCATCCCGCCCAGATTGAACCACGCGATCGCGAGGTCGGGCTGCAGTTCGCACGCCCGATGCAGCGCATCGATCGCCACGTCGTACTCACCTGCTTGGCCGAGTATCGCTCCGAGGGTGTTGTAATAGAGCGGGTCTTGCGGGCGCTTCGCCAGCGCGCGCTTCATCGATGCGATCGCACTGCGATAATCGCCGCGCAGATTCTGGATGCCGGCTAGCAGGCGCAGCACTTCGGGGTGTTCTGGGTGGGCAGCCAGCAGCGGCGTGATCCTTGCGTACGCCAGCTCAGCGCCGCCCGTCTCGATCGCCTGCGCCGTAGCCATTACTTGGCGAGCGGCGTCCATGCCCAACCCCTGCAAACGCGAAACCACCATATCCTGCCATTCCGGAAGCGTTCGGTTCAAGAACGTGATTGTGCCAGCGTCGGTGCACCTGAGACGCAATCTTCCCCGGATGGTCGTGGACGCGTCAGAACAGCAGATACGTTGAGATCATGAATTTGTCGTTGGAACGCGGCGGCAGCCCCGCGTGCTGAAACATCCAGTAGGGAGGGAACATCAACAGGCGCCCTTGACGTGCCTCGATGCGCAGGCCGAGATCGCAGAATTCCGTCTCGCCGCCTTCATCGACATCGTTGAGGTACCACAGGAACACCATGTAGCGGTTCGAACAATAGTCGAGTGCATCGAAGTGTGGCTGGAACTGGTCGCCCGCATCCACGGAATACCGCTTGATGCGCAGGTTCTCGAGTCGGTTGCGCAGCGGGATCGGAAGCGTCAGCGACACGCGCTCGTTGTATAGAGCGAGGTGGCGTACGGCCTGTTCCCGAAAGAATCCCTCGAACGATGCGTCGGCCACCTTTGTCACGTTGAGTTCCGTCCACCCGCTTGCCTCGAGCTGCGTCATGACGCCATGTCCGCTGCGGGTATGAAAGCGGGAAAGGCGAGCGAACGACTCAATCATCTTTTGGCAAAAGCCTGCGTCCAACGCGTTGTCGAAACATTGCACGTAGCGTGCAAGGTCCCGGGTGGTGGAAACGTCGGAGCTCTTCCCCGCCATGTCATTGCGCTCAGGCAAGGTTTTGAAGCTGCGAGTCGAAGTCCAGGACGGCGCCCGTCAAGGCAGTCAAGGCGTCGCGTTCCAGTTGCGAAATACCCGGGTTCCATACCTCGAAGACCAGTGCGAGGGCTTGCGCATTGCCGATTGCGGTAAATCCGAATTCGAAGCCGGGATCGAAAGCCAGCGACTCACCTGCTTGCAGACGCCGGGATTCTCCACCGACCGTGACCTCCAGCGGCCCGCTACCGGAGAAGGCGAGGGCGATCATGCAGAAGGCGTTGGTGCGTCCGCAGCGCGGTGGAATGCCGGCTCCCGGTTGCAGTGCGAGTATCGACGCATTGGGGGCGTAGTTGGTGATACGCACCAGGGGCGCCGAATCCAGCATGCCCGACAATTCCGGGGCTCGGCTTCGCAGGGCATCCTGGAAAATGCCGCGCTGATACAGGGATGCCAGCCGTGTTTCGCCGGACGGGGTGATACCGTCGCCCGATATTTCCATCGACTCGAGGCTGAAGGGGGAGAAACCGGCGGGTCCTTCGGCGTGGTCAACGCAGGCACGCGCCTCGTCGTCAAGGCGAGATGCGCGGGCCGACCAATCGGCAAGCCAGTCGAAGGAGGCCGTGCCCAGGAAGCAGGACGCGCCGGGATCCGGGAGGTGGAGAAATGTCGGCCTTTGTCGCGGGTCCGATGTCGTCGCCGTGCGTTCGCGCAAGTAGATGGCCAATGCCGCGTCGATACGGCCAATCCGCGCTGCGTTGATGCCGTGGCGGAAGGGCTCCAGCACGCCTGCGAACCTGTCGCGCCGTCCCGCGGCAACATATTGCATGGCATGCCGCACGAGGCTACGCAAACCGGGCTCGGTCGTCGCGTCGTCCAGCCATTGACCGTTTGCTTGTGCGTCAAGGATGGCCCGGAAATAATGCAACAACGCCATATCCGATCGGTCGTCGAGTTCGAACGTGTGGGCCAGCAATAGACGCGCCGTGATGTTGCGGCCTTGGCTGGATTCCATGGCGCGTTCGAATACGTAGCGCGCCTCGTCCATCCGCTGAGCGCTTCGGTAGGCGACGCCCAATTCCAGCAGTACGCCGACATTGGTGCGATCGGCTTGTGCGGCGCGGCTGAGCAAGGCCACCGCCTCCCCAGGATCGCCGCGAGATAATGCGGCATTGGCGAGAAAGCGAAGTGCTTCGACCTGATGTGGTTGCGCGGTCGCCACGCTTCGGTAGGCACGCTCCGCTTCGGCCAGATTGCCTTGACGTACATGGGTGCGCGCGATCTCCAGTTCGCTATTGGTCGGAGCGTCGAAAGTGAAGGACGGATCGGGTGTCATTGGGGCGGTCAGGTGCAAGGAGACGTGCCGGTGCAAGTCTAGCAGCCCGTCTATACGGCCCTTCTGGATACGCGTCCGAAACGGCCGGAACGGGGTGTGGAGTGGCGCATGCCGAGCGGATGACGGGGAACTGTTTGTTGTTTAGACTGGCAGGCAAGGCGCTCCTGGCCAATGGAGTCCATGTGAACACCTCCAATGCCAACAAGACCTTGTGGGGAAGTTTTTCCGCCCAGGATGCCGAGACCCATGCCCTAGACCGGCGCCCGGACGTGATTGCCATGTCGCGGGGCGAAATGTATCTGGCAGCTTGCTGCAACGTATTGCGTTACGGACACGGCTTTGTCGAAGCCACGAATGCATCGGAGCCCAAGGACGTCCATGGGAATTGGATTCCGTTGTTTACCTATCCGTGCATCGAATATCTCCGCCAGTTCGATCTACGTGAAAAACGGGTCTTCGAGTGGGGATCCGGCGCATCAACGTTGTATTGGTCGCAACATGCAAAATCCGTAACCAGTATCGAGAACAATCCGCAATGGTTTGAAGCCATGTCGCGGATAAAAAACGAAAAGGTGAGATTAATATTCGAGGAAGCAGACGGCTTTCCCTTCCGAATCAGGGACGAAGCAGGCAACTTTGATGTAATCGTCATTGATTCGTACGGCTATCGTTACGATTGCGCCGTCGAGGCGGTCCGCAAACTTGCACATGGCGGAATGATCATTTTGGACAATTCCGACTGGCATCCGGCGAGCGCGGGCGTACTTAAAAGGGCTGGCTTGATCCAGGTGGACTTCTCCGGGTTCAAGGTGACCGAATGCCATACTTCCACGACGTCACTGTTCTTGCACCGAGATTTCGATTTTCCGACCTTGCAGGCGAGACAGCCTGCCTATTGTGTTGGCGCCAAGGAGATCGTATCGGGTTGGGACAAGCCACACGCCAAACCACCATCAAGCGGCGTGTGATGGATTTGTATCGCTTTGTTGCTTGAAACGAAAAGCGCGGCTTGCGCCGCGCTTTTTCGCGTCGGTGATTGCCGGAAGCCGGACGATCAGTAGCGGTAGTGATCGGCCTTGTACGGACCTTCCACCGGCACGCCGAGATAGTCGGCTTGGCCCTTCGATAGCTTCGTGAGCTTCACGCCGATCTGCTCCAGGTGCAGGCGCGCGACTTCCTCGTCCAGCTTCTTCGGCAGGCGGTAGACGGTTTTTTCGTATTCGTCCTTGTGCGCCCACAGGTCGATCTGGGCGAGGGTCTGGTTCGAGAACGAATTGGACATCACGAACGAAGGATGGCCGTGCGCGCAGCCGAGGTTCACGAGGCGGCCTTCGGCCAGCAGGTAGATCGAGTTGCCTTCGGGGAAGGTGTAGAGATCGACCTGCGGCTTGATGTTGGTCTGCTTGGCCGCTTTCTGCAGGCGATCGACCTGGATCTCGTTGTCGAAGTGGCCGATGTTGCAGACCAGCGCGTGGTTCTTCATGCGCTGCATGTGTTCCAGCGTGATCACGTCGCGGTTGCCGGTGGTGGTGACGTAGATGTCGGCCTGGCCGAGCGTGTCTTCCACGGTCGCGACTTGGAAGCCTTCCATCGCGGCCTGCAACGCGCAGATCGGATCGATCTCGGTGACGATCACCCGCGCGCCGAACCCTTTCAGCGAATGCGCACAACCCTTGCCGACGTCGCCGTAGCCGCACACCACTGCGACCTTGCCCGCCACCATCAGGTCGGTGGCGCGCTTGATGCCATCGGCCAGCGACTCGCGGCAGCCGTACAGGTTGTCGAACTTGGATTTCGTGACCGAGTCGTTGACGTTGATCGCGGGGACCAGGAGCTTGCCGGCTTCGGCGAGTTGGTACAGGCGATGCACGCCGGTCGTGGTTTCTTCCGACACGCCGCGCCATTCGGACGCGACCTTCTTCCAGAAGCCCGGGCGTTCGGTGCGGGTCTTCTTCAGGAGGTCCTTGATGACCTGTTCTTCGTGGTTGGCGCCTTTCTCGTCCACCCACTTCGAGCCGTCTTCCATCTCGACGCCCTTGTGGATCAGCAGCGTTGCATCGCCGCCGTCGTCGACGATCAGTTCCGGACCGGTCATGCCCGGATGCGTCAGCGCATCCAGCGTGCACTGCCAGTATTCCTCCAGCGTCTCGCCTTTCCACGCGAACACCGGCACGCCGCTGGCCGCGATCGCGGCGGCGCAGTCGTCCTGGGTCGAGAAGATGTTGCACGATGCCCAACGCACCGACGCACCGAGCGCCGTCAGCGTCTCGATCAGTACGGCGGTTTCCTTGGTCATGTGCAGCGAGCCGGTCACACGCACCCCTTTCAGCGGTTTCTCGGGTGCGTAGCGGGCGCGGATCTGCATCAGGCCCGGCATTTCCTGCTCGGCCATGGTGATGCGCTTGCGGCCGAGTTCGGCCAGCGAAATGTCGCGCACCTTGTAATCGTGCGAGGTGGCTTCTTTGGCTACTGCGTTCATCGTCGTTCTCCGTTTGATTGGGCGTTGTTGCGATGGATTTGGCCGAGCCTCACTGCGCGTGCGCAGTTGCAACGCCCCTCGGCGGAGCGCGACGATGCGTTGGCATCGCCGCGTGTTGGTACATCATTGCTTGCCTTTCAGTCCCGCGGCTTTGCGCAGTTCGTCGGCGCGGTCGGTCTTTTCCCACGAGAAGGCGGTGGCGGTTTCGGACTTCTTCACCAGCTTGCCGCCGTCGCGTTCTTCCCACTTGTAGGTGACCTGGAACGGCTTGCGGCCGAAGTGGCCGTAGGCCGCCGTGGACTGGTAGATCGGATGGATCAGGTCCAGCATCTTGATGATGCCGTACGGGCGCAGGTCGAAATGCTTGCGCACCAGCTTCTCGATCTTGTCGTCGGAAATCTTGCCGGTGCCGAAGGTCGTCACCGAAATCGAAGTGGGTTCGGCCACGCCGATCGCGTAGGAAATCTGCACCTCGCACTTGTCGGCGATGCCGGCGGCGACGATGTTCTTGGCGACGTAGCGCGCGGCATAGGTTGCCGAGCGATCGACCTTGGACGGATCCTTGCCCGAGAACGCGCCGCCGCCGTGGCGGGCCATGCCGCCGTAGGTGTCGACGATGATCTTGCGCCCGGTCAGGCCGCAGTCGCCCACCGGGCCGCCGATCACGAACTTGCCGGTCGGGTTGATGTGCACCTTGTTCTTCGGCAGCGCATCCAGCCACTTTTTCGGCAGCACGGGCTTCAAAATGTTTTCACGCACGCCTTCGACGAGGTCGGCGTACCTCACTTCCGGGTCGTGCTGGGTCGACAGCACCACCGCGTCGAGGCCGGCGACCGAGTGGTCGTCGTTGTACAGCAGCGTCACTTGGGATTTGGCGTCCGGACGCAGCCACTTCAGCTTGCCGGCCTTGCGGACCTTGGCCTGCTGTTCGACCAGCCGGTGCGAGTAGTAGATCGGCGCGGGCATGAATTCCGGCGCCTCGTTGCAGGCGTAGCCGAACATCAGGCCTTGGTCACCCGCGCCCTGTTCCTCGGGCTTCTTGCGCGCCACGCCTTGGTTGATGTCGGGCGACTGCTTGCCGATCAGGTTCAGCACGCCGCAGGTCGCACCGTCGAAGCCGACCACGGACGAGTCGTAGCCGATGCCGAGGATCACCTTGCGCGCCAGCGCTTCGATGTCGACCCAGGCGTCGGTGGTGACTTCGCCCGACACGATCGCGACGCCGGTCTTGACCATGGTTTCGCAGGCCACGTGCGCGCGCTTGTCCTGCGCCAGGATCGCGTCCAGCACGGCGTCGGAAATCTGGTCGGCGACCTTGTCCGGGTGGCCTTCGGACACCGATTCGGAGGTGAACAGGTAACGGCTCATCGTGGTTTATATCCTTTGATACGGATGGAAGGATGAAGCAAGTGCGCCATGATACAGGGAGTGGCGACGCGGTGCATCGCCGAGGGTAGCGCGTTCAGCCGCGAATCGGTCATGCCGCGGCGGCGAATTCGCCCGCCACGCCGGCGGCCAGCGCGTCGAAATAGTCGCGGGTCAGGCGCTGTTGTTCGTGTGCGCTTTCGGCGGCATTCACCACGGCGCGGAACGCGGCGTTTTCGGGCCGGTCCTTCGCGTACCAGCCGAGGTGTTTGCGCGCGATCCGCACGCCGGCCGCTTCGCCGTAGAACGCGTACAGGTCGTCGAGATGTCCGAGCAGGATGTCGCGGACTTCGTTGGCGTCCGGTTCCGGCAGGGATTCGCCGGTCGCAAGGAAATGCGCGATCTCGCGGAAAATCCAGGGCCGGCCTTGCGCGGCGCGGCCGATCATCAGCGCGTCGCACTGGGTGTAGTCGAGCACCATTCGCGCTTTCTCGGGCGAATCGATGTCACCGTTCGCGAACACCGGAATCGAAACCCGCGCCTTCACCGCCGCGATGGTGTCGTATTCGGCGGATCCTTCGTATTTCTGCGAGCGGGTGCGGCCGTGCACCGCCAGCGCCGCGATGCCGCAATCCTCGGCAATGCGGGCGACCGTCAGCGCGTTGCGGTGCTCGGGCGTCTGGCCGGTGCGGATTTTCAGCGTCACCGGCACTTCGACGGCTTCGACCACCGCCTTGCAGATGCGCGCCACCAGCGGTTCGTCGGCCAGCAGCGCCGAGCCCGCCCAAGCATTGCAAACTTTCTTGGCGGGGCACCCCATGTTGATGTCGATCAATTGCGCGCCGTGGGCGACGTTGTAGCGTGCGGCTTCGGCCAGGCGCCCGGGATCGGACCCGGCGATCTGGACCGACACCGGATCGGGTTCGCCCGCGTGGTCCATCCGGTGCAGCGATTTGCGGGTTTGCCACAGGCGCGGGTCGGACGTGGTCATTTCCGATACGGCCAAGCCCGCCCCCATCCGCTTGCAAAGCTGGCGGAAAGGTTTGTCGGTGACGCCGGCCATGGGCGCGAGCGCCACCGGCGGGTCGATGCGGAGATTGCCAATCTGCATCCGGCAAGTTTACCGTTCCACTGGCCCGATCCTTGCACCGAACGGACAATGAACCCGGGATGCTTCGCGGAGAGGCTGATGCGGAAGCTGCTTGCGGGGTTGCTGCTGTGGGGGACGCTGTCGGCGGCGTGGGCCGCGGACGCACTGCCGCCCGTGGAAATGCGCACCCTCTCCACCAGTGACCCGCAGGGGCTGATCGTCAAGTTGCGCGCGGCGCTCGATGCCGGGGTTTACGCGGGTGACCCCGCGGGCGAGCGCGAGGCGCTGTGGTGGATGGGCCACGCCGCGATCAATGTTTCCGACGACGCCGCGGTCACCGAAGCCGTGGCACGCTTGAAGAGTCTGGGAAGCGTCGGGCACGACACGCTGGCCGAATCGTATGCCGGTTTCCTGAATGCCGATCTCCGCATTGCGCACGGCGACGGCAGGGGCGTCAGCGATGCGCTGCAGGCAGCCGCCCTGCAATTGGACAACCCCGATCCCGCGCACCGCGCACTGGCCAAGTTCCAGTTGTGCGACGTCTACAGCATGGCTGGCCAGCATCACCATTCGCAGCCGTTGTGCAAGCAAGCCGACGCGGCCTTCGGCGCGCTCCATGACGACTGGAACCAGGCGCAGGCGAAGAACGACGAAGGCAACAATGCCTATGGCATGGGCCAATACGACGTGGCCGGCGCTTTCTACGAGCAGGCGCGCGCACTGTACGAGAAGGCCGGCGACCGTCCCCAGGCATTGATGGTGGGCGACAACCTTGCCCAGGTGCTGCTGAAACAGGGCAAGCCCAAGCAGGCAATCGCGCTGTCACGGGCGTCGCTGGCAGACGAGCGCGCCACCGGACGCGAATCCGATGCGCTGAATTCGCAATACGACGTCGCACGCGCGATGGAGGCGATGGGCCAGCGCAGTGCCGCGATGGACTTGATCGCGTCGACCGTGGACGAAGCGCGCAAGGCGCATCTCGACGGGCAGTTGCCGGATCTGCTGCAGGAACAATCGCGGATGGCCGAGCGCAATGGCAACCTGAAACTCGCGTTGGCAGCCGTGCGCGAATCGATGGCCGTGGCGCGCAGCCACTGGACCAGCAGCCTGCGCTCCCAGCAGGCGGAACTCGCGACCCGGTATGCAGCGCGCGAAAAGGAAATCCGCATCCGGGAGCTGGAGCGCAACAACCAGATCAAGAACCTCAAACTCCAGGCCGCCCAGGCCGACGCCGAGCGCAACGTGATGCAGATGCGCCGCCAGCGCACCACGCTCGTCGCCGCGCTGGCCGCGGCCGTCGGGCTGGTCGTGGGCGTGCTGTCACTGTTGCTGCTGTTGCGCTCGCAGCGACGCTACACGCAGGAGCTGCGGCGCCAGGCACTGGAAGATCCGCTGACCGGCGTGGATAACCGGCGCGGTTTTTTCCGGCGCGCCGAAAAACTGCTCGGCAAACACGGGGCCGACAAGCCGCCGCTGCATGCGCTGCTGTTGTTCGATTTCGATTACTTCAAGCGCATCAACGATCGCTGCGGCCATCCGTTCGGCGACATCGTGTTGAATGTTTCGCTGCAGCGCCTGCGCGAGGTGGTCGGCAAACGTGGCCGGCTCGCGCGGCTGGGCGGCGAGGAGTTCATCGCGTTGTGTCCACGCATCGGCGGCACCGCCGCGCTGCAGCTCGCCGGCGAGATGCGTACCGCGATCGCCGAGCTGGAATTCCCGAATGCGCCGGACGATCTGGAAGTCACCATCAGCATCGGCATGGCGCTATTCGATGGCATGCGTTGCCACGACGTCGGCAGTTGGTTGCGTGCCGCCGACGACGCGATGTACGCGGCCAAGGCGCGCGGCCGTGACCAGGTCGTGGTCGCGCAGGAAGTGGGCCAGCTTTTGCAGCAGGCTGGTGCGCCGGTCACCGAGTGACGCTCAGCTCGTCGTGATCGTCGCACGTCCCTGCCGCGCGCGGATGGGAATACCGGATTCGCGTCGGCGCAGGTGACCGGTCAAGCCCATGCCCACCCGCATGCCATAGCCGATGCGCTCGGCATAACCGATCATCAGCGTGGCCGAGTCCCGGTCCAGCGTTTCGTTTGCGGTTTCGCGCCACGACACCAGCCAGCGTTGGAAATGCCCAGCGTCGATCGGCAGCGGCGCGTGCTTGGCGAGCGGATTGCCGCGGTAGCGGCCCGTGCGGAGCGCCACGGTGGACCAGAAACACGTCATCCGTTGCTTGTGCGTGCCCCAGTCGTCGATCAGCGCGTTGAACACCGGCCCGAGCAGCGGATCGGCGCGGACCTTGTCGTAGAACCGGTCGACCAGCGTCGCGAGTTGCGCTTCGTCGAGATTGGCGGGAATGGGTTGCGGCATGCCGCCAGCGTCGCGCTTCGCGGCAGCGGCAGCCATGACCTGCATCAATGACGTGCATCAATGCGGTGCACGGCGCATCGCGACACAGTGCAATTCCGCCATCCCGCCGCATCGCCATGACCCACGTCGTCACCGACAACTGCGTCAACTGCAAATACACCGACTGCGTGGAGGTGTGCCCGGTCGACTGCTTTCATGAAGGACCGAACTTCCTGGTGATCGATCCCGGCGAATGCATCGATTGCACCCTGTGCGTGGCCGAGTGTCCGGTGAACGCGATTTTTCCGGAGATGGACGTGCCGGCCGGGCAGGAATGTTTTCTCGCCATCAACGCGGAGCTCGCGCACGAATGGCCGGTCATCGCCAGCAAGATTCCGGCGATGGAAGGCGCAGACCTGTGGGATGGCATCCCCGACAAGCTGCCGCTGCTTGATCGCGGCGACGGTCATACGCAAGATGCCGCGGCACCCACGCCGGCGCGGGCGAATTCACCGTGAGCTAGACTGAGAAGGCCAGCCGCGGCGATCCGCCGCGACGATCCCGCGTCCCAAAACAAGCAAGGAGTCACGCCATGTCCGGCACCCATTTCAAGGGCAACCCCGTCCACGTGGATGGCCAGTTTCCGAAGGTCGGCGACAAGGCGCCCGCATTCAAGCTGGTCGCGGGCGATCTTTCGGAAAAGTCACTCTCCGATTTTTCCGGAAAGCGCAAGGTGCTCAACATTTTTCCGAGCGTCGATACCGGCGTGTGCGCCGCGTCGGTGCGGCATTTCAACCAGGACGCGGCGGGTCTGAAGAACGCGGTGGTGCTGTGCATCTCGGCCGACCTGCCGTTCGCGCAGAGCCGCTTCTGCGGCGCCGAAGGCATCCAGAACGTCACCATGCTGTCGATGATGCGCGGCCGCCAATTCCTGAAGGATTACGGCGTGGCGATGACCGACGGCCCGCTGGCCGGACTGGCCGCGCGCGCGGTGGTGGTGCTGGACGAGCACGACAAGGTGATCCACGCGCAAATGGTCGACGAAATCACCCATGAGCCGGATTACGCCGCGGCGCTGAACGCGCTCGGCTGATACGGCGCGTGGTCTGCACCGGGGCGCGCGCCGGCATGGCCGCGCGCTGACCCGGCGGACGCGAAAGTTATACTCGTCCGTCGACGTTGCGGTTGCGCGCCATGCTGCGAATCCTCTACACGGTCGCGATGTATCTCGCCACGCCGGTGATCGTGTGGCGACTGACGTGGCGCGGCTTCCGTTATCGCGGCTATTTCCGCCGCTGGCGCGAGCGCTTCGGGCTTTTCCCCGATCCCGGTCTGCGCGATTGCATCTGGGTGCACGCGGTTTCGGTCGGCGAAGTCAATGCCGCGTTGCCCCTGATCGAGGCATTGCGGCGGCGCTATGCGCCGCGCCCGATGGTCGTCACCACCGTCACGCCGACCGGCTCCGAGCGCGTGCGCAAACTGTTCGGGGACGAGGTGTTCCACGTCTACCTGCCGTACGACCTCCCGCGTGCGGTGAAGCGCTTTCTCGATCGCATCCAACCTGCGCTGGCGGTGGTGATGGAAACCGAAATCTGGCCGAATCTGTACTATCACTGCGGCCGGCGCGGCATTCCGCTGGCGATCGTGAATGCGCGCTTGTCGGAACGTTCGTTGCGCGGTTACCGGCCGATCCGCATGCTGGTCCGACAGGCGCTCCGGCACGTGGCGCTGGTGGCCGCGCAGTCGCACGCCGACGCGCGCCGTTATCGCGCGCTCGGTGCGCCGGCGGAGCGCGTGCAGGTTTCCGGCAACCTGAAATACGACATGCCGTTGCCGCAAGGGGCGCGGCAGCGTGCCGACGACCTGCAGGCGCAATGGGGGCCGACCCGGCCGGTGTGGATGGCCGCCAGCACCCACGAAGGCGAAGATTTGGCGGTGTTCGAAGCGCACCTCAAGGTGCTTGCGAGGATGCCGGATGCACTGCTGCTGATCGCGGCGCGGCATCCGGAGCGCTTCCGCTCGATCGAGCACGCCGCGCGCAACCTCGGTTTCGCGGTGGCCACGCATTCCGCCGCCGACGCGAACGCCGAAACGCAGTGCCTCGTGATCGACGCGATGGGCGTGATGATGCGCTACTTCGCGGCCTGCCATCTGGCGTTCGTCGCGGGTTCGCTGGTGCCGATCGGCGGCCACAACGTGCTCGAGCCGGCGGCACTGTCCAAGCCGGTGGTGGTCGGGCCGTACACCTTCAACTTCGAGGAAATCACCCGCACCATGATCGACGCCGGCGCCGCGCGCCGGGTGGCGTCGGCAGAGGAACTGGGCGCAACGGTGCTCGAATTGCTGCGCAACCCGGCCGAACTCGCGCGGATGGGCGCGGCGGCGCGGATGGTGTGCGCGCGCGAACGCGGTGCCGCGCGGCGCACCATGGTGCTGCTCGGCAGGATCTTCGCCCGCGCCCGATACGCGGAATGCCAGGAATCGGAAATCGGGAATCGTGAGTCGTGAGTCGGGAATCGGGAATCGGGAATCGGGAATCGGAATTGCGGATAGCGCGCCAGCCCGGTTCTCCCTACTGTAGCAACGCGTTGACGGCTTCCAGATCTTTCACCGACAGCGTGCCCGCCGCGAATTCGAGGTTGAGCTGGTTGATCACGTAGGCGTGGCGTGCCTGCGAATAATTGCTTTCCGCCTGGAACAGCGTCTGCTGCGCGAACAGCACGTCGATGATCGTCTGGCTGCCGACTTCGTAGCCCGCCTGGGTGGACTGCAGCGCCTTCTGCGCGGACGCCACGGCTTCCTTCTGCGCCTGCACCTGGCTGATGCCGGCGCGGATCGAATTGAACGCGTTGCGGGTGTTGGCGACGACCTGGCGGCGGTCCTGTTCCAGAAGGTCGTTGGCCTGGTCGCGCTGCGCAATCGCCTGTCTTTCACGCGCGATGATGCCACCGCCCTGGACCAGTGGAACGGTCAGCACCAAGCCCACGGTGGTGTCGTTGCGACGGCTGTTGTCGCGCAGGACCGGATCGTGGCTTCCATCGATCGCCGCGCCAATGTTGCCCGGTCCCCATGCGGGATTGCGGGAATAGCTGACCGACGCGCCCAGCGTCGGCAGGTGGGCGGCATGCGCGGCGGTGACGTCATGGCGCGCCGCCTCGACCTGTTCGCGTTGCGCCTGCAGCGAAGGGTTGGTGCTCAGCGCGGTGTTGACCCACGCCTCGGGATCGTCGGGCTGCGGTGGATTCAGCGGCAACTTGTCCCGCAGCACCCGCAGGTCGACCGGCGCCTTGCCGGTGATCTGCGCCAGTGCTTCGCGGTCGTTGTACAGCGTGGTGCGCGCTTGGATCACCGCGGCTGCGGCCGCCGCTTCCTGGGCGCGCGCGGAATCGGCGTCGGTGATCGCGGACAGGCCGACGCTGTACTTCGCCTGCGCCGCGTCCAGTTGTTTCTGCAGGGCCTTCTGGTTGGCTTCGGCGTAGCGCAATTGATCCTGGTCGTTCAGCACCGTGAAGTATGCGGTCGCCACGCGCAGGATCAAGTCCTGCTCGGCCGCGACATACTGGGCTTCGGTCGATCGGGCGTTGGCCTTGCTGGAGCGCCACTGTTCAAAGCGACCCAGATCGAACAGCACCTGGTTGAGACCGACCGATTCGGTACGCGAGCGCAGGCCGCCGCTGGAACTGGACCCGCTCACGAATTGCTGTCCGCCATCGGGCCGCTGGATCAATTGCGACTCGTAGCCGGTGCCGTGGCTGTCGTTGAACGAAACGCTGCCATTGAGTTGCGGCAGCAGGGTGGAACGCGAGATCGCGGCGCCCGCCTGCCCGATCCGGCTTTGCGCCTCCGCCTGCATCAATACCGGATCGGACTGCAACGCCTGGCGGTAGGCGTCCATCAGGTCCTCGGCGTGCGCCGAAGCCGCGCCTGCAAGCCCGAGCGCCGCGACGATGGCGACGGCGCAGGCGCGCAGTGCGAAGGGACGACGGGAGGCGGAACTTGAATTCATGCGAAAAGAATCCTTGGCTGCGTGCGGCCGAACTGCGTCGGCGCGAATCACGTCGGTCGGGTTACAAGTAAAAGGCGGGTTGGGGTTCCGCGCCCGCGAGATAGGGCACGTCGGTTTCGAACAGGCGATCCTCGATCCAGCCGCCGTCGGCGGCACGCTGCAGCAGCAGCGCCTGCATCGCCGGCTCGGCACCGCGGATCACGAACATGCGGCCGGCAGGTGTCAGCCAGTCGCTGAAAAGGGAAGGCAGTTCCGCCACGGCGCCGGTGACCGCGATGGCGTCGAAAGGCTGCGCCGGCCGGAATTCCGTGAAGGCATCGGCCTGGAGACACTCGACATTCGCGATGGCAAGCGCCCGCAGGCGGGCTCGGGCCGCATCGACGAAGTCGGCGCGGCGGTCGATGCTGGTCACCTGCGCACCGAGCCCGGCAAGACAGGCCGCGAAATAGCCGCTGCCCGTACCGATTTCCAGGATGCGCTCACCCGGCGACGGCAGCAGTGCCTGCAGCGCGCGGCCTTCCAGGATGGGTTTCCACATCATCTCGCCGTGGCCGAGCGGCAACGCCACGTCGACATACGCCACCGCCTTGTAGGCGGGCTGCACGAAGGCGTCGCGCGGCAGCGCCGACAGCACGCCAAGCACGCGCGCATCCAGCACTTCCCATGGCCGGACCTGGTTTTCCACCATGTTGCGGCGGGCAGTTTCGAGCTGGGCATTCATGTTCATGTCGATCACAACTTCCTGCGTTGACCAAAATCGCCCAAGCATAAGGCGCGCAGCGCAAGGCGGGCAATGCGTGCAGCGTGCCGGTGGCATGGTTACCCACGAAGTGCCGGAAGTCACCGCGCTTCGGTGACGGCGGTCATTTGCGCAAGCGGAGGGATAAAAGCATGTTCCGGGCCAAATCTCGATGTGCAATTCTGCTTTCTAAATCAGCCACATGGAGATAGCCACGGGTCACGAAAGCTGTCCGCGGACGGCCCGCGGACACCCCGGACAGGGATTGTGATCCAGGTCAATCGGACAAATATGTACTGAAGCGTATACTAACCCTCGTGTCATCGATTGCAGATCAGTGCCTTGCGAAGCCCATGAACGCCTTACCCGAACGTTGCAGCGGCCCCGGCCGGCCCAAGGATCTCGAAAAACGCGCCGCGATCCTGGAAGCGGCCAAGCGCCTGTTCCCGCAGCACGGCTTCGAGGGCACCAGCATGGACGCGGTCGCCGCCGAGGCCGGGGTTTCCAAGCTGACGGTGTACAGCCACTTCGGCGGCAAGGAAGCGCTGTTCATCGAGACCGTCCGTTGCAAGTGCGATGGCCTGCTCCCTTGCACGCTGTTCGAAGTGGACGTGAACGCGCCGGTGCGCGGACAGTTGCTTGGCGTCGCCCGGGCGTTTTTCGGGCTGATGACGAGCGGGGAAGCATTGGGCATGCATCGCACGCTGGTGGCCAGTTCGCAGCAGTCACCCAAGCTTGCCAAGCTGTTCTGGGAAGCCGGACCCATGCAGGTGCAGGCCGCGCTGGCCGAGATGCTGCAGAAGGAAGTTGCCGCGCGGCATCTGGACATCACCGACACCCGCCGCGCCGCCAGCCAGTTCTTCGCGTTGCTGAAGGGCGAGCACCACGCACGCATGCTGTTCGGTTGCGGCCAGCCGACGGTCGAGGAAGCCGAGGCGCACGTCGAAGCGACGGTGGATATGTTCCTGAGGGCATATTCGTGCGATCGTCCATGATTGCGGCTTCGTTCGGCGTCGCGGGCAGGTGAAGGTTCCCGGCTTCGGCTGATCCAGAACGGCCATCCATGGCCCGACTTTTCACAACAACCGCTTCGATCGAGCGTTCACAGCCGCTTCGAATGAATGTCATTGGCGCATCGCCACGTTTCCCTCGAGCATTCGCCATGATTCCGCAAACGTGCTTCAATGGCGGCTTGAAGCGGGGGTGCCGCAGGCGAAGGATCGCGTCGGCTGAGACATACCCTTGGAACCTGATCCGGTTCGCACCGGTGTAGGGAGCTTCGTCGCACGACCCGTCCCGTCGTGCGCCTGGCGCCACCGCTCATGTTCCGCGCAAACGCGCGGCTCTTCCATGCAGCGGATCGACGCCGATGAACGCCCAACCTTCCGAATTGCTGCGCCAGGCGCAGACCCTTTCCGCAACCGTCACCGCGCCCATCCGCGGATCGCGCAAGACGTACGTGCGCGGCAGCCGCAAGGACCTGCGCGTGCCGATGCGCGAAATCGTGTTGACCGACACGCCGGCGATGTTCGGCGTCGAAGCGAACGCACCGTTCACCGTATACGACACCTCCGGGCCGTACACCGACACCGCGTTCACGGCTGACCTCGTGGCGGGGCTGCCGAAGCTGCGCGCCGGGTGGATCGCGGAACGCGCGGACACGGAAGAACTGCCGAACCGCACCTCCGAATTCGGCCGCCGCCACGCCGAAGCCGCGTTGCTGGCGGACGTGCGATTCCCGAACCTGCCCAAACCCCGCCGTGCCAAAGCCGGGGCCAACGTCACCCAGATGCACTACGCGCGACGTGGCATCGTGACGCCGGAAATGGAATTCATCGCGATCCGCGAGAACCAGAAGCTTGATGCGCTGCGCGGCAGCGCACTCGCGCAACAGCATCCGGGCCAGTCCTTCGGCGCCGCGATCCCGCGCGAGATCACGCCCGAGTTCGTGCGCGACGAAGTGGCGCGCGGCCGGGCGATCATCCCGTGCAACATCAATCATCCCGAAACCGAGCCGATGATCATCGGCCGCAACTTCCTCACCAAGATCAATGCCAACATCGGCACGTCTGCCGTCACGTCTTCCATCGCGGAAGAAGTCGAAAAGATGGTGTGGGCGATCCGCTGGGGCGGCGATACGGTGATGGACCTGTCCACCGGCAAGTACATCCATGAGACCCGCGAATGGATCATGCGCAATTCGCCGGTGCCGATCGGCACGGTTCCGATCTACCAGGCGCTGGAAAAGGTCGGCGGCGCAGCCGAGGAACTGACATGGGAACTGTTCCGCGACACGCTGATCGAGCAGGCCGAGCAGGGCGTCGACTACTTCACGATCCACGCCGGCGTGCTGTTGCGCTTCGTGCCGCTGACCGCCAGGCGCGTCACCGGCATCGTGTCGCGCGGCGGCTCGATCATGGCCAAGTGGTGCCTCGCGCACCACAAGGAATCCTTCCTCTACACGCATTTCGAGGAAATGTGCGAAATCATGAAGGCGTACGACGTCGCCTTCTCGCTGGGCGATGGCCTGCGTCCCGGTTGCATCGCCGATGCCAATGACGAGGCGCAGTTCGCCGAACTCGATACGCTGGGTGAGCTGACCGACATCGCGTGGAGGCACGATGTGCAGGTGATGATCGAGGGTCCCGGCCACGTACCGATGCACCTCATCAAGGAAAACATGGAGCGGCAACTCGAGAAATGCCACGAGGCGCCGTTCTATACGCTGGGGCCGCTCACCACCGATATCGCGCCGGGCTACGACCACATCACTTCCGCGATCGGCGCCGCGATGATCGGCTGGTACGGCACCGCGATGCTTTGCTACGTGACACCCAAGGAACACCTGGGGCTTCCCGACAAGAACGACGTGCGCGAAGGTATCGTCGCCTACAAGATCGCCGCGCACGCGGCGGATCTGGGCAAGGGCCATCCCGGCGCGCAGGCGCGCGACAACGCGTTGTCCAAGGCACGCTTCGAATTCCGTTGGGAGGACCAGTTCAACTTAGGGCTGGATCCCGAAAAGGCCAAGGAATTCCACGACGAAACGCTGCCCAAGGACGCCGCCAAGACCGCGCATTTCTGTTCGATGTGCGGTCCGAAATTCTGCTCGATGAAGATCACCCAGGACGTGCGCGACTACGCGCGCGAGCACGGCGTCGATGAAAGCGAGGCGCTAGACGAGGCCATGGCCGAGAAAGCCGCAGAGTTCCGCGGCTCCGGCAATCATTTATATCGGCGAGGGTGAGAGCTTCATGCAATTGCAGGTTCCTTTCGTTCAATTACCGATTCTCTTCGATGCTGCAAGGCTGGCTGGAGAAGTGGCCATGCTGGGGGACTCCGCATGGCGTGAACACCCCCAGAAGTACCCTGGGAACTTCGCGCTGCCGCTGATCTCGGTCGATGGCGATCCTGGCAGCGATGCGATTGCCGGCCCGATGCGGCCGACGGAATACCTGCAGCGCTGTCCCTACCTGCACGACGTCCTGGCGCGCCTGGGTGCCGTGTGGGGGCGCACACGGCTGATGAAGCTCACGGCTGGTGCGGAGGTGACCCCGCACGCGGACATCAACTATTACTGGCGCGATCGCGTGCGTGTGCATGTGCCGATCCTGACGCACCCTGAAGTGCGCTTTGTCTGCGGCGAAGCCGAGGTGAACATGGCCGCAGGGGAGTGCTGGATCTTCGATACCTGGCGCCCGCACCGCGTCATCAACCCGGTCGCGCAAGATCGCATCCATCTGGTTGCGGACACGGTGGGGAGCGCGGCGTTCTGGGAACTCGCCGAACGGGGCCGCACTCCCGGCCGCGGTACTTTCAATGGTTGGCATGCAGAGGAATTCGACGGCGAGGGGGAAACAACGGCGAATCTTGTCTTCGAGTCGATCAACGTGCCGCGAGTGATGACGCCTTGGGAACTGCGCAACCACGTCCAGTTCATCCTCGATCATGTCGAGCCACATCCGCAGCTTGCCGTCGTGCAACGGCAGGCTGCGCGCTTCGTCGTGGGTTGGCAGGCATTGTGGGCGCGCTACGGGGAACACCGCGAGGGGTGGCCTGCCTACCGCGAAGCCTTGAATACATTTATTGGAAACATGGAAGCGCACGCGGCGCCGTTGCGATTGCTCAACGGTATGGGATTCATGAATACGCTACGCTCGATGGTCCTGGGTGTCGCTCTGGCCGATCGACGAGAGCGCCCGTCGGGTGATGAGGCGCGCACGCCAGCCAAAGTTGGTCAAGAAGCATTGCCATGAAACTCCCCGTCCCGTTTATCCAACTGCCGCTGCTGTTCGATGCAGACGCGCTTGCCGCAGAGGTCGACGCGCTGGAAGAGACTCTGTGGCAGCCGCACCCCAGTGGTCTTCCAGGCAACACGGCGCTGCCACTGGTAGCCGTCGGCGGCGATCCCGCGCAGGGTGATGCATTGCAAGGTGCCATGCGGGCGACGCCCTCCCTGGAACGCTGCCCCTATTTGCGCCAGGCGCTCGGCAGCCTGGGGGTCGTGCTGGGGCGCGTTCGGCTGATGCGCCTCGCGCCCGGTGCCGAAGTCGATCCCCACGTCGATACCAACCATTACTGGAACGAACGGGTGCGGGTGCACATTCCCGTCACCACCGATCCTTCCGTGCAGTTCTTCTGCGGCGATGCGCAGGTCCACATGCGCGCAGGCGAGTGCTGGATTTTCGACACCTGGCGATTGCATCGCGTGACCAATTGTTCTGGCCGCGACCGAGTCCATCTGGTGGTGGATACCGTAGGCAGCGCCGCATTCGGAAGGCTGGTCGATGCCGGGCGCCCGCACACGCAGTCGGCGGATGGATGGGATCCCCGCCGCGTTTCGCCCGATGCGGACCCGTCTGCGAACGGGCTGATGTTCGAGTCCGTCAATTTGATGTCCCCCATGAGCTATTGGGAACTGCGCGGCCACGTGAAATTTCTGCTCGCAGAGTGCGAGGAACACCCGTTGTTGCCCGTGGTCCGGCATTGTGCGAATGAATTCGTGATGGAATGGCGGACGCTCTGGTTTCGGCATGGCTCGAATCCGGACGGCCTGCCCGAGTTCCGGGGTTTGCTAGACGAATTTCTTGCGCGCATGCGGCGCCTTGGCAGCGAGGTTTCGTTGCGAAACCACGTGCAACTGGCATCTGCATTCAATGGATTGCTTGGCCAGGCGGCACGCGAACCGGGCGGCGCCGATGCTGGCGAAGAGCGTACGCGCGCACCCGTGCATGTGAAAGCAACCGGTTCTTCGGCAGATTACGAATTCGATCACCCGGTGTTCATCGTGTCGCCGCCGCGCTCGGGTTCGTCGCTGCTGTTCGAAACATTGGCATTGGGCCGCAATGTGTGCACGATCGGTGGTGAAAGCCATGGCATCATCGAGGGCAACACCGCTTTCGGAATGCTGGGCGCAGCCGCGCGCGATTACGAATCCAATCGGCTCGATGCACTCGATGCGACGCCCCAGATCATTGCGGCGCTCCGCGAACGGTACCGCCGGCGCGCCTTCGATCGAAACGGGCAAAAGGTACCGGGCCGCATCCGTCTATTGGAAAAGACGCCCAAGAATGCCCTGCGCATTCCATTTTTCACCAAAGTATTTCCCGACGCACGGTTCGTTTACCTGTATCGGAGCCCTGAACAGGTACTCGCCAGCATGATGGAAGCATGGGAATCGGGAGGATTCAGAACCTACCCGCAATTGCCCGACTGGAAGGGACTGCCGTGGTCATTGACCCTCATACCCGGTTGGCGCGACCTGATCGGCAAGCCATTACCCGAGGTCGTTGCCGTGCAGTGGCGGACGATCACCGAGGTGCTGCTGGATGATCTGGCCGCCCTTCCGGCGGACCGCTGGTGCGCGATGCGTTATGACCGATTCACGGCCAACCCGGATGACGAAGTCCGCAGGCTTTGCGCCGATCTCGACATTGACTGGGACCGGACGCTCGGTACCGAACTGCCCGTGGCCAGCCATACGGTGTCCGCTCCCGACGGGCAAAAGTGGCGAAAGCGTGAACATGAAATCCTCCCGCAGTTGGCGCGGATGACCGACACGATCGACCGGGCGGAACGGTTTTCGCGCAAGGGGCAATATGAGACGGCTTGAATCGCTCTCGTTTCAGATGCAGGCTCGATTGGCCACGTGATTGTCGGCATCTATCGTTCCGATCGAAGGAATGCGTTGGTGTCCGTCTCCGGCGCGGGATTAAACTGATCGTACAGGGTCGAACAAGAAGGAGTTTCGAGATGGCCGCTAAAGAAAGACCTTTCCTGACCGACATCCAGACCATTCGCAAACGCGCGCGCGAACATATCCAGAAGGGTGCGATCACCGAGGGTTACAAGGCCGATCGCGAAACGGTGATCGAGCTTCTGAACGAGGCGCTCGCCACCGAGATCGTGTGCGTGCTGCGCTACAAATACCACTACTACATGGCGTCGGGCATCAACGCCAAGAGCGTCGCCGCCGAATTCCTGGAGCACGCCAACGAGGAACAGGGCCATGCCGACCAGATTTCGCAGCGCATCACCCAACTCGAGGGCGCGCCAAACCTGTCGCCCGAAGGCCTGTTGACCCGCAGCCATTCCGAATACGTCGAGGGCGACGACCTGGTCGACATGATCAAGGAAGACCTGGTCGCCGAGCGCATCGCGATCGAAACCTACAGCGAGATGATCCGGTACCTCGGTGATGGTGACCCGACCACCCGCCGGATGATGGAAGAGATCCTGGCGGTGGAAGAAGAGCACGCCGAGGATCTTTCGACGATGCTGGCGCAACTCGGCCACAAGGGCGAACCCGCCAAGCCGCGGCCGGAAAAGCACAGGCACTGAGCACCGAAATCGACGAAACTGTCGACCGCTGCCGGACCTCGCGTCCGGCAGCGTCCGCCCCTGTCCGGGATTGCCGTCGATGAAATGGCCAGCCTCCGCTGACGATGCCCCGCCGTGGCGCTGGCTAGCGCTGTGGTGTGCGTTCCTGCTGCCACTGGCGGTTCTTTTCCCGCCGATCCCGATCGACGAAACGCGCTACCTCACCGCCGCGTGGGAGATGTTCAATTCCGGCCAATGGCTGGTGCCGACCGTCAACGGCGCGTGGTACTCCGACAAATCGCCGCTGCTGTTCTGGCTGATCGCGGCTGGCTGGAAGGTCGTGGGCGTGCACACCTGGGTTGCGCGCGTCGAGGCGCTGATCGTCGCGGCTTGCATGTTGCTGACGCTACGCCGTCTCGCCGCACGACTTGGCATGGATGCGCGCGGCGCCGACACCGGGATGTGGTTGCTGGCGGGTTGCCTCGGCTTCACGGCATTCAGCACCGCGATCATGTTCGACCTGCTGCTGGCGTTGTGTGTCCTGGGCGCCTTGCACGCGTTGCTCGATCTCGACGCCGGCAAATGGGCGCGCGGGGTCGTTGCCCTGGGCGTCACGATAGGCCTCGGGATCCTCGCGAAAGGTCCGGTGATGCTGCTGCACGTCGTGGCCGTCGCGGTGCTGGCGCCGCTGTGGAGCGAGACCGCGCGCGCGCGCAAGGCGCGCTGGTATGCGGCGCTGCTCGCCGGATTCCTGATCGGCGTGGCGATCGCGCTGTGCTGGTTGCTGCCGGCGGCGTGGTACGCGGGCCCGACCTACTGGCAACCCTTGCTGGACAAGGTCACGGGTCGCATCGCCAAGAGCTTCGCGCACAATCGGCCATGGTGGTGGTACGTGCCGCTGGTGCCGGTGCTGCTGCTGCCGTGGCTGCTGACGCTGCGCGCGCCGGCAGCGGCCTGGAAAAACCTGTGGCGCGGCCGTTTCGGACGGTTCCTGTGGTGTTGGTGGATCGTGCCGTTCGTCGCTTTCTGCGCAATCAGCGGCAAGCAGGTCCACTACCTGCTGCCGCTGCTGCCGGCGTGGGCGCTGGCGGGTGCATGGTTGCTGCAGCAGTCCGGCGCGCGCCTGCGGCCGCTGCTGTTCGGGTTGCTGGCGTTGCTGGCGACGGTCGGGATCGGCGTGTTGCCGTGGCAGGCGGCCAGGATGTTCGGCTATGCGGCGCAACCCGCGATTGCCGGGTTCGCACTGGTCGGTTTGATCATCGCAGTCGGTGTGTGGCGCGTATGGGGTCACGAGGCGCGCGCGCTGGCGCTGTCCACGACCGCGCTGGTTTCGGCGGCGTTGCTGGCGGCCGCGCTGGCCTGTCTGCCGGCGCTGGATGTGCGCCCCGAGGCCGCGTTCGTGAAGCGGGCGCTCACGCAACACGTCGCGATCGCGCACGTGGAATGGCACAACGGGCTGTTCGGTTACACCGGGAAATTGCACCAGCCGGTGCCGTGGATTCCGCCTGCGCAAGTGCTTGCATGGTGTCGCGCGCACCCGCACGGAATCCTGCTGACCAGCGATCGCAGTGCCGAGCCCGCGGGCGCGACGCCGTTCCGCGTCTGGCCGTATTTCCTCTCGGGCGACAATCGCATTGCCGCGTGGCACGCGGCGCAGGTGCTCGGCGCCGCGCAGCACTGACCTCTGCCACGTGCAATCGCGCCGCGGCGGGATTACGCTCCAACGGTTGCCTCCAGAGGAAACATCATGCTGCGCATCCGTATGCTCTCCACCGTGATCGTCGGCGTTTTCGCGACCGCCGCCGCATTCGCCGCACCGCCGCCCGCCAACCACCATCCCGAACTGCACGAGATCGCGGGCGCCGTGAAGGCTTCGAACCTGCACGCGAGCGACGTCGCGCTGGTCGGTTTCGGCACCCGGCACACGCTTTCGACCACCACCTCGAAAAGCCGCGGCATCGGCGCGGCGCGGCGCTGGGTCGCAGCGCAGTTCAATGACATTTCAAAGGGCTGCGGCGGTTGTCTCCAGATCGTGACGCCTTCACAGGTGTTCACCGGCAAGCGCATGCCCCAAGCCGGTGCCGAGGTGGTGAACGTGGTGGCGATCCAGCGCGGCACTTCCGACCCCGACCGCGTGATCGTGATGACCGCGCACCTCGATTCGCGCCGCAGCGACGTGATGGATGCGATCGGCGATTCCCCCGGCGCCAATGACGATGCCGCAGGCGTCGCGGCATTGATCGAAACCGCACGCGTGCTTTCGAAATACAAGTTCCCGGCGACGCTGGTGTACTCGGCCGATTCGGGCGAGGAGCAGGGTTTGTACGGCGGCAAGATCATCGCGCAGTACGCGGTCGACCACGGCTGGAAGGTCGAGGCCAACCTCAACAACGACATGGTCGGTAACTCGCACGGCGGCAATGGCGCCTACGACCCGCACACGATCCGGGTGTTCTCCGAAGGCACCAAGAGCAACGAGACGCTGGAGCAGGCCGCGTACCGCCGCTACCACGGCGGTGGCGTGGATTCGCCCTCGCGCAACATCGCGCGTTACATGGCGGCATTGGCCGAGCAGTATCTCGATGATTTCCATGTGCGCATGGTTTATCGCACCGACCGCTGGGGCCGCTCGGGTGACCAGGTGCCGTTCCTCGAACAAGGCTTCCCCGCGGTGCGGCTGTCGGAATCGAACGAGAATTACGATCATCAGCACCAGAACGTGCGCGTCGAAAACGGCGTGCACTACGGCGACTTGGTGTCCGGTGTGGATTTCGACTACCTCGCGAACGTCACCCGCCTCGATGCGATCACGATGGCCTCGCTGGCGATGGCGCCGCCGCCGCCATCCGATCTTGCGGTGAAAGGCGCGGTGGCCTACGACACCACGTTGTCGTGGAAGCCCTCGCCGGGCGCGGCCAGCTACAACGCGTGGTGGCGCGAAACCACCGCGCCGCAATGGCAGCACGTGCAAAGCGCGGGCGATGCCGATTCGGTGGTGTTGAAGAACGTCATCCTGGATGATTGGTTCTTCGGCGTGTCGGCGGTCAGCAAGGACGGCTGGGAAAGCCCGGTGGAATTCCCCGGCTTTGCCGGCAGCTTCGCGCGTTCGCCGAGACTTGGTCCCGACGGCAAACCAGTCGATGAGTTGTATCCCAGCTTCGGAAGGTTCGGCGGCGATGCGGTCGGCCAGCCATCCTGGCGAACCGGTGCGAAGCCGGAGGGCCATCCATGATGCGCATCATCGCTGCCGTGCTCGTGGCCGCAGGCGTGGCCTTGGGAGGCTGGTTCATCGGCAACGGCTTCGCGCATCGGCACCCGAACCGGTCGGTGACCGTGAAGGGTCTCGCCGAACGCAACGTCAAGGCCGACATCGCGCTGTGGCAGATCCAGTTTGCCGAAACCGGCAACGATCTGGCGGGCGCGCAGGCCGCGATCCAGCACGACGATGCAGCCATCACGTCGTTCCTGCGGCAACACAAGCTCGGCGCAGATGCGATCGCGTTCCACAGCGTGCAGGTGACCGATCGTGCCGCGCGCAACTACGGCAACGATCAATACAAGACGCGTTTCGTCGTCATGGGCACGATCATGGTGCGCACCAAGGATGTCGATGCCGTCGCGGCGGCGGCGCAGGATACCGGCACGTTGATCGCGCAGGGCATGGTGCTGGGCAATCCGGACGGCGGCTTCAACGAAGGCCCGAATTACCTGTTCGACGGCATCAACGCCCTGAAACCCTCGATGATCGCTGAAGCGACGAAGAACGCACGCACGGCCGCCGAGCAATTCGCGCGCGATTCCGGCAGCAGGCTGGGCGGGATCGTCCGCGCCAACCAGGGCGTGTTCGAGATCCTGCCGCGCGACAAGGCGCCGATGCTGCAGCAGGACAAGCAGATCGACAAAACCGTGCGGGTGGTCGCGACGCTCGATTACGCGCTGGTGGATTGATCGCTAGCGACCGGTATCCGACGGTGTTTCGGAGCACGTGGACATTGCGAGGGGCCAGGCACGTCGACGAAGGCCCGGAGCATGGCATGCGCAGGGCCGGGCCACACGACGAGACATGGATGTCGAGTCGATGTGAGCTGCATCCCGTCCCGATGCTATACACGGCGGTTGGTGCGGTGAGTTGGAACGGCTGTCCACGGATCGTCGGGCCAGGGATGCTTCGGGTAGCGGCCCTTCAATTCCTTCTTCACTTCCGGATAGGTGCGGTCCCAGAACCCGCGCAGATCCTGCGTGACCTGGATGGGCCGGCCGGCGGGCGAGAGCAGATGCAACATCACCGGCACGCGGCCGTTCGCGACGCGCGGGGTTTCGGCAAGGCCGAACAGTTCCTGCAGTTTCACGGCGAGTACGGGCGATGGCACAAGCTCGCGCCTTCCCTCTCCCGCCGGGAGAGGGTGGCGCGCAGCGCCGGGTGAGGGTCCGGGCTCGCGTTGTGCCGTGCTACGCGAGCCCGGACCCTCACCCCCAGCCCCGCTCCCGATGGGAGAGGGGCGATCAAGGCGCGCATTGGCAGCGGCGGCGTAATCGAGTTTCACCAGCCGCCCGCTCGGCACGGTGATCGCGTCGGGTGCGGCCTCGTCAAGCAACTTGCGTTGTGGCCATTCGAGCAGGTTCGCGAACGCGTTCGACAACTCTTCCGTCGACAGTGCATCCAACTTGCGCTTGCCAGTCAGTGCGGGTGCAAGCCAGGTTTCAAGTGAGTCGAGCAGTGCCGCATCGGCGACGTCCGGCAGACCGGCTTCCGGCATCACACGGCGCAGCCAGGCGATGCGCGCGCGCAATCGAGTCGCGGCATCGCTCCACGGCAGCGCGGCGAGGCCGCGTGCGCGGACGCTGGCCAGCAACGCGGGCAGCGCGTCGTCCGGGCTGGGCGGCACCGCGCGCCGTTCCAGCACGATGGCATCGAAGCGGCGTTCCTCGAAAGCCTCGACCACATCGTTTGCGTTCAGCCGCACCACGCGTTCGCGCATGAAGCGCTGCGGGTAATCGCGTTCCAGCAGCGCCGGCTCGAATGGCGCGGCGCTCAGGATCAAACTGTCGCGCGCGTCGAAACGCGCTTCGGTGACGATGAGCCAGGTTTCGCCGAAGAGCACGGATGCTTCATGCAGCCGCGCGCCACGGCCGTTGGCGAGCCGGTAGCGGCGCGGATCTTTCTCATCCTGTTTTGCGACGCGGTCCGGGAACGCGTGCAGCAGCAGATTGCCGACCGCCAACGCGTCCGGTGTGCCGCTGGCGCCATGACGCACGCCGAGGCGCTTGCGCCAGCCGCGCGCGGCTTGCTCTATGGCAGACAATGCGCCTGCATCGGCATCGCGCACCACGCGCGCACCGCCGTCACGCCAGCGGTGCAGGGCGTCGACGCGGGCGCGCAGGTCGTCATTGAATTCGCCGCGCATTGGCGAGCGCGCGTCCAGCAGCGCCAGCAAGTCGGCGACCAGCGCGCGCAACCCGTCGGATGCCCGCAGCGCGGCCGCCGCCATCCGCGGGTTCGCGCCGAGTTGCAGCATGTCGCGTCCAAGCGACGTGATGCGCAGGTTGGCGTCGATGGCCCCGAGCCGTTGCAGCAATTCGCGCGCCGCAGCCAGCGCGCCCGTGGGCGGTGCATCCAGCCAGCGCAGCGCCGCCGCGTCCGCACCGACGCCCCAGGCCGCGATCTCCAATGCCAATCCGGACAACTCGGTCTGCGCGATTTCCGGTGTGCGCGAAGGTTCGAGGCGGCGGCTCTCCGGCCACAGCCGGTACGCGATGCCCGGCGCAATGCGCCCGGCGCGTCCCGCGCGCTGGTCGGCGGATGCCTGGGAGATGTTCACAATCGCGAGCCGTGTGAAACCCGAGTTCGGATCGAAGCGTGGTTCGCGCGCCAGGCCTGCGTCGACCACCGCGCGCACGCCCGGCACCGTGATCGACGATTCGGCCACGTTGGTGGCGAGGATCACGCGGCGTGTGCCGACCTCGGCGGGCGCCAACGCGGCCTGCTGGTCCGCCAGCGCAAGTTCGCCGTGCAGCGGCAGGATTTCGAGATTTATTCCCTCCCCCGCAGACGGGGGAAGGAATGATTCGAGCATCCGTTGCGCCTGCGCAATTTCGCGCCGGCCCGGCAGGAACGCCAGCACATCGCCGTCCGTCCCTGCGAGTGCCGTTTGCACGACGCGACGCAGATGCGCGGTTTCATTTTCGCCGCGACGCAATGGCGGATAGTCGATGCGCACGGGAAAGGCGCGGCCCTCGCTGCGCAGGACCGGCGCCTCCAGCCATTCGGCGACGCGCGAACCCTCCAGCGTCGCCGACATCACCACGATGCGAAGGTCCGGACGCAATCCGGCCTGCACGTCCAGTGCCAGCGCCGCGCCGAGGTCGCCGGGCAGGTGCCGCTCGTGGAATTCGTCGAAAATGATCGCGCCGACCTCCGGCAGTTCCGGATCGTTCTGCAGCATGCGCGTCAGGATGCCCTCGGTGACGACTTCGATGCGTGTCGCATCGGAGACGCGCGACTCGAAGCGAATGCGATAACCGATCGTCTGCCCCACCACCTCATTGCGTTGCGTGGCCATGAACTCCGCCGCCGCGCGCGCGGCAATCCGGCGCGGTTCCAGCATTACGACTTTCCTGCCGGCCAGCCATGCTTCGTCGAGCAACGCCGGGGGCACCTGTGTCGTCTTGCCCGCGCCGGGCGGCGCTTCCAGCACCAGCCGCGGATGCGCACGCAAGCTGTCCCGGATCGCAGGGAGCAGCGGCGCAATGGGAAAATCGTTGGCTTCGACATGCATCGGACGATTGTAGGTGTCGGCCGTCCAATGGGTCACAAGCTGGTTTCCGGATTCTGCACTGCGCGCTGCGTGCGACGCAGCCGCGGAATGACGAGTTTGTCAGGCTTTCCCGATAAACTCGCCGCATCCTGCGGCTCGCCCTTCGGGCCATCGGCTGCGCCGATGTTTGCTCCGGCATCTGCTTCCGCAGTCCGACTTCCGAAAAAAGCCATGCACCTGATCGACATCGGCGCCAACCTCACCCACGAATCTTTCCGGCGGGATCTCGACGCCGTGCTGGACCGGGCACGCAAGGCCGGCGTGGAGCGGATGATCGTCACCGGCGCGTCGCGCGAAGGCAGCGAACACGCGCTGGCGCTGGCGCGCGAACATCCGGACACGTTGCACGCGACGGCGGGCGTGCATCCCCACCACGCCGGTGATTACGGCGCGGAAACCGACGCGCTGCTGCGCACGCTCGCGCGCGAACCCGAGGTGGTCGCGGTCGGCGAAACGGGACTTGATTACTTTCGCGACCTGTCACCGCGGCCCGCACAACGCGCGGCGTTCGAGAAACAACTCGCGATCGCGGTGGAGCTCGGCATGCCGCTGTTCCTGCACCAGCGCGATGCGCACGATGATTTCTTCGCACTGCTGAAATCCGCGCGCGACCGCGTGCCCGCGGCGGTGGTGCATTGCTTCACCGACGACCGTCGCGCGCTGTTCGACTACCTCGATCTCGATTGCCACATCGGCATCACCGGCTGGATCTGCGACGAGCGCCGCGGCATGCATCTGCGCGAACTGGTGCGATCGATTCCCGCACATCGACTGCTGCTGGAAACCGACGCGCCGTACCTGTTGCCGCGCGACATCCGGCCGCAGCCGTCGGATCGCCGCAACGAGCCGATGTATCTGGCGCACATCTGCGAAGCCGTGGCGCGCGAACGTGGCGAAGAGTCGGCTGCCGCCGCCGAACAGACCAGCGCGAATGCCCGGGCCTTTTTTGGCATCGAGCAGTAGGGCGGGAGAAGCGTAGCGATCCCGCCACGAATCCAGGAAGGCGGGTTGGCACCCGCCCTACACACGTCCCGCGCGGATCGCGAGCGTCCAGCGTACGGGGCGCACGCGTTCGGATTCGTGCCACGCCGCCGTCAGGTCTTCCGCAACCGATGCGACCGCGTCCTCGCCGGTGGCCTTCAGGTATTTCTGCGCGGCCGACCATGAGGTCAGGTACGCCAGCAGTTGCTGCAGGTTCCATTCGACGCGCATCTCGAACGCCGGTATCCCGACCGACGCGAACGGCAATGCCAGCGAGGCATAGCCCTCGTCCACGAGCTTCCGCTCGGGTGACCAATACGTGCCCAGGATGTCTTCGTACAGATGCGCGATCACGGCATCGACCGCGGGCGTCACGCTGCAGTGCGCGTAACACCAGGCCGCGAACAGCGCGCCCGGCACGGCGACACGTTGCACTTCCACGATGAAGGCCGCGAGATCGAACCAGTGCAGCGCCTGCGCGACGGTGACGGCGTCGACGGAACGATCTGCAATCGTGGTGTCCTCGGCGGCTTCGTTGCGGTAGTCGATGCGCGGATTCGCGACCGCGTTGGCGAGTTGCTTCTGGCTGGGATCGGTGGCGACCACGTGGTCGAAGCGTGTGGCGAGTGCGACGCTGGCTTGCCCGTTGCCGCAGCCCACGTCCCAAGCGCCGCCTCGCGCGGGTGCCTCGGCCGCGATCCAGTCGAACAGCGCATCGGGATAGTGCGGGCGCGCGCGCAGGTACAAATCGGAATGCCCCGAGAAAAGGTCCTTGAAGTTCATCCGGGTGTTCTCCCTGGTGCGGCGCGGTGTTCGACGATGCGGTGACGGCCGGGCGCCAGATCGCCGAGCGTGTGTTCGCCGACGCGCGTACGGATCAGGCGCAGCGTCGGCAGCCCCACCGCCGCGGTCATGCGCCGCACCTGGCGGTTGCGACCCTCGCGGATCGTGAGTTGCAGCCACGCATCCGGCACGGTTTTGCGGAAGCGCACGGGCGGATCGCGCGGCCACAAACCTCCCGGCGGATGCGGCAATACGCGTGCTTCGGCGGGACGCGTGAGCCCGTCGTTCAAGGCCACGCCGCGGCGCAGGTGTTGCAGCGCGCTTTCGTCCGGCGTGCCTTCCACTTGCACCAGATAGGTTTTCGGCTGCTTGTGGCGCGGATCGGTGACGCGATGCGCGAGCGCGCCGTCGTCGGTCAACAGCAACAAGCCTTCCGAATCGCGGTCCAGTCGTCCGGCCGGATACACCTTCGGCGGCAGGTCGAAATCGGCCAGCGTGCGGCGTGGTTCACCACTGCGATCGGTGAACTGGCACAACACGTCGAACGGCTTGTTGAACAGGATGAGCATGCCCATCCTCCGGTACGTCAGTGAACCGTCGCGGCGCTCGCCGGCTGGGACGAAGTGGCCGCTGGCGCGACACTATTCGCCGATGCCGGGTCTTCCGCAAGTCCTGCATCCGGCGCGGTGATCACGTACCCGCGTGCCTGCAGCGCGGCAAGATAACCGTCCGGGGCCAGCAGGTCGTGCATCGGCAGCACCGCGAAGGTTTGTGTATTCGCCGTCACCGCCGCATCGACCGCGCCCAACCACGTCTCTTCGACCCGGTGCGGCAAGTTGTCGATGCCCAGTGACTTGGCAAACCCGGCGCCGGTGACTGCGGACTGGCAGGTGCTGCGCCATGCGCTTTCGGGCACCGTTCGCAGGGTTTCGATGTCGCCGGTGGCCCAGGCGTTGGCGCGCGCCCGGAAATTCGGCAGCTCGTGTTCGACCGCATCCAGCACCACGCGCAGGCAGGCAATGCCGTCGGGGCCGAACGCCGCGAATGCCTTCACCGCCTGCCGCGGCTCCTTGATTTCCAGCGTGGCTTCCGGCTTGACGGTCTTGACGCCGTGCTGCTTGGCGAGCGCCGCCACGGCATCCGTGACCTCGCCCGCGCCGCGCAAGCCGTTCGCCTGCAGCGCCTGCTTCATCAATTTGCCGGCCGCGATGATCGGGCGGTAGCGCTCGATCGAATAATCGTCGCCGAAGTAACGTTCCCGCGCGTAGTACCAGCGCGCGTAGACATCGGGCGGCAACACGTCGTGCAGGGTCTTGCCGTCGGGGTTGCGCTGAGCCCGGTAGATGGACGGCAACAGGAACAGCTTGCCGAACCAGTTGGTATCGACCTTCAGTTTGACGCCGGGCGATTCCAGCACCGTTTGCGAAACCGCGATCGTTTGCGCGACTTGGTTCGACCGCCATTCGATGCCGGCCGGCAAGGTCGAGACCACGCCGAGTATCCACAACACGTGGTCGCCGCGCGTCACCTTCCACAGGCCCGGCCCGGGCACCACGCCGGTCACGTTGATCGCCTGCAGGGTGACGATCGACGAAGCGGGCGCGGGTCCGCTCGCCGCAGAACGGGCGGTGGGTGGTGCCTGTGCCGCCACCGGCAAGGCGGCAAACATCGAGATGCCCGCGACGAGCGATCCGGCTTGCAGCCATCGTGCACGACGGATCATTTTTGAAAAGGCGCCGCGACGATGTGGCCGCATGCAGAATCGTCCCATGGATTGCGCCGCAAGCGAAGCGGCGTGACGTGTCACTGACCGTGAACGGCGGCGACGGTTCCGGCGCATGCGCGCTGCATGGCCGAACGCATCAGCTTATGCGGTTTGGCCGCGAACCGGAATCGGAGTCTTGGTAAGCTCGAAGGCTTGAGCGCCGATGCGAGGATCGCATGCCCGAATCCGCCGACAGCATCCCCGAGTTCCTGCCGCACGACGGCCCCTTGCGCGAAGACGTGCATCGGCTGGGTATCCTGGTGGGCCGGATGCTGGCCGAGCAGGAAGGCGAGGCGTTCTACCGGCGCGTCGAAGATGTCCGCACCGCGGCGATTCAACGTCGCCGCGAAGGGCAGGCGGTGCATGGTCTCGCCGAATCGCTGGCGGGGCTGGAAGCGGCCGACGCCGAAGCGTTGGCGCGCGCGTTCTCGGCCTGGTTCCACGCCGTCAATACCGCCGAGCGCGTGCACCGCATCCGCCGCCGTCGCGATTACCAGCTTGCCGGCGCCGCGCCCCAGCCGGAATCGCTGGCCGACGTGCTGGCGTCGCTGAAGGCGCGCGGAGTGGAAGCCGACGAATTGCTCGACTGGCTCGGTCGAGTGGACATCGAACCGGTGTTCACCGCGCATCCGACCGAGGCCGTGCGTCGCTCGCTGCTGGAGAAGGAACAGGCGATCGTGCAGGCGCTGGTCGAAGGCTTCGATGCCTCGCGCACGCCGCAGGAACGCGCGGTCGATCACCAGCGATTGCTGACCGCGCTCACCGCCAGTTGGCAGACCGCCGAGGCGTCCGCGGTGCGGCCCAGCGTGCAGGACGAATTCGAGCACGTCAGCTTCTATCTCGCCAGCCCGCTGTATCGCGTGCTGCCGGTGTTCTACGAATCGCTGGAACATGAACTCCAACGCGTCTTCGGCGTCCGCCCCGAGTTGCCACGGCTGCTGCGTTTCGGCTCCTGGGTGGGCGGCGACATGGACGGCAATCCGAACGTGGGCGCCGATACCATTCGCGAAACACTGCGCGCGCAGCGTGCGATGGTGCTGGCGCGTTATCAGGCCGAATGCGCGCACCTGGAACGCATGCTCAGCCAGACCGACGATCGCGCGCAGGTTTCCGATGCCTTGCGCCGGCGGCTGGACGACTATCGGGAACGCCTGCCGCAGGCGGCCGCCGCGATCCGTCCGCGTCACGCCAACATGCCATACCGCTGCCTGCTCGCCTTGATGCGTGCGCGGCTGGCCGCCACCGGCAGCGAGGCTGCGGAACGCTACGCCAACGCGGCCGGATTCCAGGCCGACGTGGAATTGATTGCCGAAAGCCTCGCCGCGCACAAGGGCGAATACGCCGGCTTGTTCGGCGTGCGCCGGCTGCTGCGGCGGGTTCGCACCTTCGGCTTCCATCTGGCACGGCTGGACGTGCGGCAGGATGCGCGCGTGCACGACGACGTGCTCGCGGTGTTGCTGGACGATCCCGAATGGGCCGGTCGGCCTGCGGACGAGCGCGCCGCGCGTCTGCGCGGCTTGGCGGCAGGACAGGCCACTTTCACCGCGCACGACGATCCGGCCGCGGCACGCCTGAAGGCGGTGTTCGCCACGCTTGTCGATGCTCGTCATGATTACGGTCCAGATGCCACCGGGCCCTACATCATCTCGATGGCGCGCACCGCCGCGGACGTGCTGGCGGTGCTGGCGCTGGCGCGCGATGGCGGCTTGGCCGAAGACGATGGCGTGCCGCTGGACATCGCGCCGCTGTTCGAAACCGTCGACGACCTGAAGCACGGTGCCGCCACGTTGCGCGCGCTGCTGGACGATCCGGTGTATCGCGAACATCTGTCGCGCCGCGGCGATCGCCAGTTGATCATGCTCGGCTACTCCGACAGCGCCAAGGATGGCGGCATCCTCGCCGCGCGCTGGGCGTTGCAGCGCGCGCAGGTGGAACTTCTGGAAGTGGCGCGCGAGGCCGGCATCGGTTTGACGTTTTTCCACGGCCGTGGCGGGTCGGCCAGCCGCGGTGGCGGCAAGGTGACGCCGGCGCTGATGGCGTCGCCGCGCGGCGCGGTGGCCGGCCGCCTGCGCGTCACCGAACAGGGCGAAGTGATCCATCGCAAGTACGGCATCCGCGCGCTGGCGCTGCGCAATCTCGAACAAACCGCCGGTGCGGTGCTGCGCGCCAGCCTGCGACCCCGCGAGGCGGAGCCGCGCGAAGAGCTGTGGCGCGAACGCATGGGCGTGCTGGCGCGGCACAGCCGCGAGGCGTACCGCGCGCTGGTCGAACGTCCCGGTTTCGTCGATTACTTTCGCGCCGCCACGCCGATCGACGTGATCGAGCGGATGACCATGAGTTCGCGTCCGGCCAGCCGGCGCAGCATGCGCGGGGTCGAGGATCTGCGCGCGATCCCGTGGGTGTTTTCGTGGACGCAATGCCGTTCCATCGTCACCGGCTGGTACGGTCTCGGCAGCGCACTCGAGCACGGCGCGCAGATGTTCGGCGAAACGGAGCTGGCGGAGATGGCGCGCGAGTGGCCATTCTTCGCGAACGTGCTGGACGACGTGGAGATGCTGCTGGCCAAATGCGACCTCGGCATCGCCGAGGCGTTCTCGAAACTCGCGGGGCCCTTGCACGCCGAGTTCTTCGGACTGATCGATGAGGAATTCGCGCGCACCCGCCAATGGCTGCTCAAGTTGAAGGGCAGCGATATCTTGCTGCGTGACGATCCGCGCCTCGCCGTGTCGATCCGGCTGCGCAATCCGTACGTCGATCCGATGAGCCTGCTGCAGGTGGACCTGCTGCGGCGCTGGCGCGCCGGCGGCGGCACCGACGACGCGCTGTTGCGGGCGCTGGTCGCCTGCGTCAACGGCGTATCGCAGGGTTTGCAGAACACCGGTTGACGTGTTTTCAACTCGTGGCGCGCCGCGGCTCCGGCGCATGGGTATGTTCGCGCCCCTTGACCGCGGCCAACGGCCCGCCACGGTCGCAACTGTCAAGGACACTTGACAACGGCGAAATCGCCCCCTAGTCTCGCGTGTCAAGTCAACTTGACACAACGCACATGTCTGCAGCGAACCTGGGGAGAAGGATGCCGATGGACAAGATGAACGAGTGGCCCAAGTGGCAGCGCTGGAGCGTCTGGCTGTCCAGCTGGGTGCTGTATCTCGGCGGCGTTGCCGTGCTGCTGATGTTCCGGAGCTTCGTGGTGCAGGGCCTCGCGTTGGTGGTGTTGTGCGTGGGCCTGGTGCTGCTCACGTACTCGTCCAAGGCCGTGCTCAACGAGCGCATGCGCAAGGTGGACCGCTGGTACGTGCGTGTGCTGTTGCCGACGTTCGTCGTGTACATGGTGCTGATGCTGTACGTCTGGCCAATGTATTCCCGCGTCGAGCTGCTGTGGCTGAAGATCATCGTGGTGTTGCTGCCGTTGCTGCCGCTGGCTGTCGTGGTGTGGGCGATGATGCGGTACATGGCGCGTTGCGACGAGCTGGAGCGTCGGCAGCAACTGGAAGCGGTCGGCATGGCCGCGGCGGTGGTCAGCCTGGTCAGCTTCGCACTGGGCCTCCTGGCCGCCACCAAGCTGATCGCGGTGAACGGCGCACTTGTGTTGCTGTTGATCTTCCCGGCGTTGTGCATCGTCTATGGATTGGTATGCGCCTGGAGCAAATGGCGCTGGCGTGGGCAATGAAAAACCGCGTGCGCGAATTGCGCGAGGCGCAGGGCTGGTCACAAGGGACGCTGGCGGAGCACCTGGACGTGTCGCGCCAGACCATCAACGCCATCGAGACCGGCAAGTACGACCCCAGCCTGCCGCTGGCTTTCAAGCTGGCGCGGCTGTTCAAGCAACGCATCGAATCGATGTTCGACCCGGATGAGGAACGCTGAATGAAGATGAATCCGCGCATGCTTCTGCGCATCGTGGTCGTGGTGATCGCGTTGGGCGTCTTCGGCTGGAGCTGGTGGGGCAAGCAGCGGGCGCGGGAGGATGCCACCTCCGCGACGGCCAGCGCGCCCGCGGCTGCGGCTTCCACGGCTGAACCCGCGAAACCAGTGAAGCCGGCGCCGCCGGCCGCCATGAAGGTGGGCACGCTCACGTTGACGGCGTGCGAGTTGAAGCAACTCAATTCCGCCGCCACTACGCCCGCTTTCTGCGCCGAGTTTCCGGTGCCGGAGAATCGCGCCGATCCCAAGTCACGCAAGATCGACCTGAAGCTCGCGATCCTGAAGAGCGACTCCGCGGTGCCGGAGAAAGACCTGGTGGTGTATCTCGCGGGCGGTCCGGGCGAGTCCGCGATCCAGACCTATCCGCAACTCGCGGGCGCATTCTCGCCGTTGCGGAAGCACCACGACGTGCTGCTGCTCGACCAGCGTGGCACGGGCGACTCGAACCCGCTCGACTGTCCGATCGTCGCGAAGCAGATGAAGCAACTCGGCGACGCCGACCTGACGCCGGCCCAGCGCGCCGAGCGCGTGGGCGAATGCGCCACCGAAGTCCAGAAAAAATCCGATCCGCGCTTCTACACCACCAGCGACGCCATCGCGGACCTCGAAGCCGTGCGGAATGTGCTGGGCGCACCGAAGCTGGACCTGATCGGCGTGTCATACGGCACGCGGGTAGCTCAGCACTATGCCGCGGCGCATCCCGATGCCGTGCGCAGCATCGTGCTGGACGGGGTGGTGCCCAATCAGATGATTCTCGGCGAAACTTTTGCCGAGGCGCTGGAACGTTCGCTGAAGCTGCAGGCGGCGGCCTGCGACAAGACGCCTGCCTGCAAGCAGGCGTTCGGCGACTGGTATGCCACGTTGCAGCAGTTGCACGCCAAGCTGAAGAATGAAGCGCCGCAGCAGGTCACGTTCGCCGATCCGTCCAGCAACAAGCCTGTCACGAAAACCCTCACCGCCGACAACCTGGTTGGCGTGGTGCGGATGTTTTCCTACAGCACGGTCACGGCGGCCTTGCTTCCGCTGGCCATCAACGAAGCCGCGCACGGCAACTACGCGCCGCTGATGGGGCAATCCAAGCTGCTGAGCAGCAGCCTCTCCGAATCCATGCAGGGCGGCATGCAGTTGTCGGTGATCTGCACCGAAGACGCGCCGCTGATGAAGCCGCGCCCGCAGGATGCGGACCTGCTGCTCGGTACAGCGTTGACGGACGCGCTGCTCGCCGAATGCAAGGTCTGGCCGCACGGACCGGTGCCGAAGGATTTCCATGCGCCGTTCAAGTCCTCCATTCCGACCCTGCTGATTTCGGGCGAACGCGATCCGGTCACGCCGCCTGCGTATGCCGACGAAGTGCTGCAGGGCTTGTCGGAGGCCCGTTCGCTGGTGGTGAAGGGGCTCGGCCACGCCGAACCGATGTATGCCGGCTGCATGCCGGACCTGATGGAGCAGTTCATCACCGGTTTGCAACCCAAGAAGCTGGATGCGCGCTGCCTCGACAAGATCGGGCCGATTCCGGCGTTCGTGAATTTCAACGGAGCTGCGCCATGATCGAAGTGAAAGACCTGCACAAGGCGTTCGGCAAGGTGAAGGCCGTGGATGGCGTCACCTTCACCGCCCGCGACGGCGAGATCACCGGCTTGCTGGGCCCGAACGGCGCCGGCAAGACCACCACGCTCAGGATGCTGTACACGCTGATGAAGCCCGATGCCGGGCAGGTGATGGTGGACGGCATCGATGCGGCGGTCGATCCGATCGCGGTGCGGCGCGGGCTCGGCGTGCTGCCCGACGCGCGCGGCCTGTACAAGCGCCTGACCGCGCGCGAGAACATCGAATACTTCGCGCGCCTGCACGGCATCGAAACGCAGACGATGCACCAGCGCCGCGAGAAGCTGGTCGACGCGCTGGAGATGCGCGACATCCTCGATCGCCGCACCGAAGGCTTTTCGCAAGGGCAGCGGGTGAAGACCGCGATCGCGCGCGCGCTGGTGCACGACCCGAAGAACGTGATCCTGGACGAGCCCACCAATGGCCTCGACGTGATGGCCACCCGCGGTCTGCGCGCCTTCATGCGCAACCTCAAGGCCGAGGGCCGCTGCGTGCTGTTTTCCAGTCACATCATGCAGGAGGTCGCGATGCTGTGCGACCGCATCGTGGTGATCGCAGCCGGCCGCGTGGTCGCCGACGAATCGCCCGACGCGCTGCGCGCGCAGACGGGCGAAGCCAACCTCGAGGACGCGTTCGTGAAACTGATCGGCAGTGAAGAAGGACTCGCGGCATGAAACCGACCCTTACCGTATGGTTGAAGGAAGTCCGCGAAAACCTGCGCGACAAGCGCACGGTGTTCAGCGCGCTGATCTACGGGCCGCTGATCGGGCCGGTCATGTTCGTGGTGATCATGAACGCGATCGTCGGCCACGAGATGAAAAAGGCCGAGGGGCCGCTGAAGGTTCCGGTGATCGGCGCCGAGCACGCGCCCAACCTGATCGGTGCCTTGAAGCAATGGGGACTGGTGCCGCAGCCGCCGCTGGCCGATCCCGACAAGGCCGTGCGCAATCGCGACGCCGACGTGGTGATGCGCATTCCCGCCGATTACGCCAAGGCCTGGTCGAAAGGCGAGCCGGCGCAGGTCGAGGTGATTTTCGACGCTTCGCAGCAAAACAGCGGCACGCCAACCAAGCGGCTGGAGGGCATGCTGAAGCGTTACAGCAGCGAACAAGGCACGCTGCGGTTGCTGGCGCGCGGATTGTCGCCCAGCATCGCCGCGCCGATCGTCGTCAGTGAACGCGATCAGTCCACGCCGCAGTCGCGTGCGGGCATGGCCTTGAGTTTCCTGCCGTACTTTTTCGTGATCGCGGTGTACATCGGCGGCATGTACCTGGCGATCGACCTGACCGCGGGCGAGCGCGAACGGCAATCGCTGGAGCCGCTGTTCGCGAATCCCGTGGCGCGCTGGCGGATCCTGGCCGGGAAACTCGGGGCGATCTGCTCGTTCTCGCTGGCCAGCCTGGTGCTGACGGCGATCGGCTTTTCGGTCGCCGGACATCTGATGCCCGCCGAGAAGCTGGGGATGGCATTCGATCTCGGGCCTGGCTTCATCATCGACGCGATCCTGCTGGAACTGCCGCTGATCGCGTTCTTCGCGGTGCTGGAAACGCTGGTCGCCGCCTTCGCCAAGAGCTACCGCGAGGCGCAGACCTATCTCGGGCTGTTGATGATCATTCCGATCATTCCGTCGATGATGATGGGCTTCCTGCCGGTGAAGCCCGCGCACTGGATGTACGCGGTGCCGCTGCTGGGCCAGCAGATCGGCATCAGCGACCTGCTGCGCGGCAATCCCGTGTCGGCGGGCGACATCGGCATCGCGCTGGTGTGCGGGTTCGCGCTGGCATTCGTGATCGGCATCGGCACCGCGTTTGTCTACCGGAGCGAGCGGCTGGCGATTTCGGCGTGATTCAATACCGCTGTCGCGCGTAGCGCGACGATCACGCCCCCTCTCCCCTCGGGAGAGGGCACAGGGTGGGGGTTCGAGAAGAGTCGACGCTTTCGCGAAGCCGAACCCTCACCCGGCGCTACGCGCCACCCTCTCCCGAAGGGAGAGGGAAATAAGTGTCGCGCTACGCGCGACAACAGGGTTGATTGAAGCGAGTCCGAAAATAAAATGCCCCGAGAGCCAGGGGGGAGCTCTCGGGGCGGGCGATGCCAAACCTGGGGAGGGGTTTGACACCGGGGGTTCGCTCAGGGAGGTGAGTGAACCGGGACGCCGTTGCGTGCGTCCGATGAGTTAGTGCGGGCTGCGGGTGAAAAGTTCAAATCCTTTTTTTTGATGAATTTAGACTTCGTTCATTCGCCGCGGAAACATGACTTTCGGCCTACGTTTGGACGGCCAAACGATCTCAGTGCGCCTCATTCCAATTGGCCCCGGTCCCGATATCGACCAGCAGCGGCACGCTGAGTTCCGCGGCGCCCTGCATACGTATGCGAACGGCTTCGCGGATGGCTTCCACCGCATCGGCACGCACCTCGAACACCAGTTCGTCGTGCACCTGCATCAGCATGTGGGCGTCGTCGTCACGTTTTCCTAACCAATCGTCGATCGACACCATCGCGCGCTTGATGATGTCCGCGGCGGTGCCTTGCATCGGCGCGTTGATTGCGGCGCGCTCCGCGCCGGCGCGTTGCGCAGCGTTGCGCGAGCGCAGGGCGTCGAGATACAGCCGCCGTCCGAACAGGGTTTCCACGTACCCGTCGCGGCGAGCCTGCTCGCGGGTCGAATCCATGAACGCCTTCACGCCCGGATAACGCTCGAAGTAACGCTGCACGTATTCCGCCGCTTCGCCGCGCGGAATCCCGAGCCGCTGCGCGAGGCCGTGCGCGCTCATGCCATACATCAACCCGAAATTGATCATTTTTGCGACACGTCTGTGCTCGGGTGCCACTTCGTCCACGGGCACGCCGAACACCTCGGCGGCGGTCGCGCGGTGGACATCCTGATCGTGCTGGAAAGCCCGGGTGAGCCCCGGGTCGCCGGACATGTGCGCCATGATGCGCAGCTCGATCTGCGAATAGTCCGCCGCCAGCACCCGCCAGCCTTCCGGGGCGATGAACGCTTCGCGAATGCGCCGGCCTTCCTCGTTGCGCACCGGGATGTTCTGGAGGTTGGGATCGGTCGAAGAAAGCCGGCCGGTCGCGACGGCCGCCTGGTTGTAGCAGGTGTGTACGCGGCCGGTGCGCGGGTTGACCATTTCCGGCAGCTTGTCGGTGTAGGTCGAACGCAGTTTCGCCAGTTGCCGGTAGTCGAGGATCATCCGCGGCAGTTCGTGGTCTGCGGCGATCGCCTCCAGCGCTTCCTCGTTGGTCGAAGGTTGCCCGGTCGGTGTCTTGAGTTTCGCCGGCAGGCCGAGTTCGTCGAACAACAGCGCCTGCAACTGTTTGGGCGAATCGACGTTGAACTCGCGCCCGGCGATCTTCTGCATGCCCGTCTGCAGGGCGAGCATGCGCTTGCCGAGTTCCTGGCTCTGCAGGCGCAGCGCGGCCACGTCGATCAAGACGCCGCGCTGCTCCATCCGCGCCAGCACCGGCACCAGCGGGATCTCGATGTCGCTGAACAATTTCCGCTGCGCGGGTTGCGCCTCGAGTTGCGGCCACAGCGCGCGGTGCAGGCGCAGCGTGACGTCGGCATCCTCGGCCGCGTAGTCGCGGGCGGTGTCGAGATCGACCTGCGAGAACGGGATCTGCTTCGCACCCTTGCCGGCAACGTCTTCGTAGTGGATGGTGTCGTGGTCGAGCCAGCGCTTGGCCAGCGTGTCCATGTCGTGGCGGTTGGCGGTCGCGTTCAACACGTACGATTCCAGCATCGTGTCGAAGGCGATGCCGCGCACCGTGATGCCGTAGTTCGACAGCACGTTGCAGTCGTATTTGGCGTGCTGGCCGACCTTGGGCCGCGCGGCGTCTTCAAGGATCGGTTTCAATGCCGCCAGGGTCTCGTCGAGCCCAAGTTGCGGCGGCGCGCCGGCGTAGTCGTGGCCCACCGGGATGTAACACGCGTTGCCGGCTTCGATCGAGAACGAAAGTCCGACAAGGTGCGCCCGCATCGGATCGAGCGAGGTCGTTTCGGTGTCGAAGGCGATGAGTTCCGCGCTGCGCAGCTTTGCGAGCCAGCTGCCGAGTTGCTCTCGCGTGGTGACGAGTTCGTAACGCGCAACGCTGGGGGCTGGCGGCTGGGGGCCTGGTGATTGCGAGGCCCCTTGAGGTGGAATCAGTGTGGCTTCGACTCCGCCGGAGCGCGCGGTGGCGGCGCCTGCACGGGCTGTCTCTCGTCCCTCGTCCCCCGTCCCTCGTTCCGCTTCATCCAGTTCCTTCAGCGCCTGCCGGAACTCGTACCGTGCATACAGCTCGCGCAACGCCGCCGCATCGCGCTCGCGCAGCAGCAGGTCGGCGGGGCGGTGATCCAGCACGACGTCGGTCTTGATGGTCGCGAGCTGCCGCGACAGCGGCAACTGGGCCACTGCCGCCCGCAGGTTTTCGCCGATCTTGCCGCCGACCTTGCCGGCGCTGGCGATCACGCCGTCCAGCGTGCCGTATTCGTTCAGCCATTTCGCGGCCGTCTTGGGGCCGCACTTCACCACACCCGGAATGTTGTCGATGGAATCGCCCATCAGCGCGAGGTAATCGACGATCCGCTCGGGCGGCACGCCGAACTTCGCGACCACGCCATCGCGATCCAACCGGGTGCGGCTCATGGTGTTGACCAGCGTCACGCCCGGCCGTACCAGTTGCGCGAAATCCTTGTCACCGGTGGAAACTTCCACTTCGATGCCGTCCGTCGCCGCGCGCGCTGCCAGCGTGCCGATCACGTCATCGGCTTCCACGCCCGCGACGCGCAGGATCGGAAATCCCAATGCTTCGACGATCTTCATCATCGGTTCGACCTGTGCACGCAGGTCGTCCGGCATCGGTGCGCGATTGGCCTTGTATTCGGGATACAGGTCGTCACGGAAAGTCCGTCCCGGCGCATCCACCACGAATGCCGCGTAATCGGGCTTTTCGTTCAACGTCGCGCGCAGCATGTTGACCACGCCGAACAACGCGCCGGTCGGCTCGCCCGCGGCGTTGCTGAGCGGCGGCAATGCATGGAACGCGCGATACAGATAGCTGGAACCATCGATGAGCGTGAGCTTGGCCATCCGCGAATTGTCGCATGCACGCTGCGCTCACGTGCTCCGTGTATGCTCACCGAGACTGTCACTTCGGGAGACGGATCGTGAAAGCGCTCGTATGGTTTTCCGCGTGTGCGTTGCTGCTTGGCGTGCCCGCCGCGCAGGCGCAGCAGGTGCTCGCGGCCTCGTCGACGGCGCCGCCACCGGGTTCCGCCCTGCCACCGCCCGGCATCAACGACCCCGGCGCGCAACCGCAATCGGTTCCGCTTCCCAGCACCGGCATTCCGCCGTCGGTCGCACCTGCCGCACGGCCGAAGGACGGTACCGGCGACAGCACCAACGTTTCGGTGCGCACCGACGCGAACGGCGACACCGTGGAGGAGTATCGTCGCAATGGCAGCGTGTACATGGTGCGCGTCACGCCGAAGAATGGCGTTACCCAGACCTACAAGGTCAACGACAACCCGAACGGCAACCTGATGCACGATCCGAAAACGGGTCCCGTGTCGCCGGTCTATTACGACGTCTACAAGTGGGGCGGTTCCCAAAAGCCGGCCAAGGGTGCGCCTGCCGGGGCATCGACCAGCGGCGGGTGAACCAAGTCAGTCACGTGCCATCCCTGGTGCCGGCACCGGTCGGCCTTCCTTGGCCGACCGTTCATACATCCAGTTCCGGATAGTGCCGGAAGATGCCGTCGTTGTTGAACGGGATGCGGCGCGGCGAGTCGAGATAGGTGGCAAGCGCCGGGCGGGCGGCAATGTGTTCGCGCAGGGCGACGCAAAGCGGCAAGGTTTTTTCCAGCCGTCGCATCGTGCGCGGGAACGCAAAGCGCAGTCCCTCGATGATCTGGAACAGTGAGAGATCGGCGTAGCTGGTTGCGCTGCCCGCGAGACAGCGTTGTCGGCCCCGCGTGTTGTCCGCCAGCACGCGTTCGAAGTAGCCGAGGAATTTCGGCAGCCGTTCGCGCCGCAGATGCTTTGCGCGACGCACAGCCTCGTCGCGCTGGTCTTCGTAGTAGAGGCCGCTCGCGATCGGGTGGTGGCAGTCGTGGATTTCGGCCACCAGATCCGCGATGGTCAGTTGCAGTTGATGCGTCCACAGGCGGCCGGATTCGTCGCGCGGCGCAAGCAGCAGGCGCGGACCGAGGAACAGCAGGATGTTCGCGGTCTGCCCGATCACGCGCCGGCCGGCCTTCAGGAACGGTGGCGCGAATGGCGGATGGCCGGCTGCCGGTGCGTCCATCCACTGCAGCAACGCCTTCGCGCCGCCGCCCGAGCGTTCGGGCAATCGGGCGACATCGACATAATCGGCGCCGGCATCTTCCAGCGCGAGCCGCACGAATTCGCCGCGTCCCTGGATCGTCGGCCAGTAATACAGTTCGTATTTCACGATCGAGGCAGACTAGCAGCGGCGATGTGAACCGGTGCCCCGCCACGAGCGTGGGAGTGAAGGCGCGGCGCCGATTACCGCGTGCCGAATGTACCGCTGTGTCGAGCCGTCGTCCCGGCCATGGATTGGCCGGGACCCATCCGCCAGGGATGGCAAGAAAAGCATTTTCGTCACGTCAGTGACGAAAATGCCGGGTCCCCGTGAACACCATCGCCATGTCGTGCTGGTCCGCGGCGTCGATGACTTCCTGGTCGCGCATCGAGCCGCCCGGCTGGATGATCGCGCGCACGCCGGCGCCGGCCGCGAGATCGATGTTGTCGCGGAACGGGAAAAACGCGTCGGACGCCATCACGCTGCCGTCGGTGGAAAGCTTCGCGTCGGCTGCCTTCATCGCGGCGATCTTCACGCTGACCACGCGGCTCATCTGGCCGGCGCCGATGCCGATCGTGGCGCCGTCCTTCGCATACACGATCGCGTTCGACTTCACGAACATCGCGACGTGCCACGCGAACAGCAGGTCGCGCAATTGCTCGGCATCCGGCACGCGCCGGGAGACCACTTTCAAATCGGAGAGCATCAGCGTGTCGACGTCGGCGTCCTGCACCAGCACGCCGCCCGCGATGCTGCGCAACTGGCGCGCCGCGATGTCGGGTTCGGCCGGCCACTCGCCGGTCGCGAGCGCACGCACATTGGGTTTCCTGCGCAGCGCCGCCAGTGCTTCCTCATCGAACGACGGCGCCACCAGCACTTCGACGAACTGCCTCGAAAGGATCGCCTGCGCCAGCGTGCCATCGATTGGCCGGTTGAACGCGATGATGCCGCCGAACGCCGAGGTGGCGTCACAGGCGAAGGCACGTTCGTAAGCCTCCACCGGATTGGCGGCCAGCGCGACGCCGCAGGGATTGGCATGCTTGACGATCACGCACGCGGGCGTCTTGTCGAACGCCTTGACGCATTCCAGCGCGGTGTCGGCGTCGACGATGTTGTTGTACGACATTTCCTTGCCGGCCAGCACCGTGGCGCCGGCGACGGTGCCGGCGGTGGCGCGGCCGTCGAGGTAGAGCGCGGCGGCCTGGTGCGGATTTTCACCGTAGCGCATTTCCTGCGCGCGCCGCAGCGCCAGGTGCAGCGTGGGCGGATAGGCTTCACGCGGCTCCCCGTCGGTGCGCGCGGAAAGCCAGTCGGCGATCATGCCGTCGTAGCGCGCGGTGTGCGCGAACACCTTGGCCGCGAAACGGCGGCGCTGCTCGAACGAAGTGCCGCCGTCGCGGCGCAGCGTCTCGATGAGTT
>Ga0207652_10000103_pt1 | contig 91988 bp, 91 predicted proteins | sample KBSC63BmetaG_FD_184334 | JGI IMG/M metagenome (GOLD analysis project Ga0207652, IMG submission 184334) | Corn rhizosphere microbial communities from Kellogg Biological Station, Michigan, USA - KBS C6-3B metaG (SPAdes) (version 2) | ecosystem: Host-associated > Plants > Roots > Rhizosphere ... | reverse complement strand
TAGGAAGAAATGTGCTTAAAAGGAGAAAAAGGACATGTTTAAGAATGTCAAATCTTCAAATAAGCATAAAATTTATTCCGAAAAAAGTGTTTTTGCTAAAATCTCAATCTTCAACCATTTTTTAACCCTAAAGCAAAAATAAAAGAGGCTGACTCAAATTTGATTTTTGAGACAGCCTCTTTTTTTATTTTATGAATCATCCTCTGTTTGATAAAAACCAATTACAGTAAACTAACTTTTAATCGATATTTTTAAATTTCTTTTTTGCAGAAGGATATCAACAACAATTTGCAAAGGATGAAACCATAATAAGGATTTTTAAAAATCAATGGAGAAAATTAGAAGAATTTATAGGTGTTTCAGAAAGAATTTGTTGTTTAAACCACTCTAATTTCTTTTCAGAAAAAAACAGGAATATTTTTTCTTGAATAATTATTATTTCACATGAAAAATAATATTATGAAAGATTATAAATGGAATCCTTAGAAAGGCGACTGACGTAATTCCGATATTTATAAAAAATTCGAACTGGAATTTTAATCCCTGCAATGAAAACTATTACCTGGGAAGAATTAATAAATCCGGGAATATCGATTCAAAGATCAATGATTATCAAATCTCGGATCCATAAAAAAATAATAATTCCAAAGGCCACAAAAAAGAAACTATATACCCGAAGGCTCATATCGTGGAAAAGAGCCGAAAAATTATTCACGGCTCTATAGAAAGAATTAAAGAAGAAGCATTAGACAGGGTCGCCGATGATTCTTTGGTAGGTGCTTCCGACATTGAGTTGTACTTATTTTATCAGACACGGTCGATACGCGTTTTGAAAAAAGGCGCGCAGAAAGTTTAGTTAAAAACGTTTCCGGTTGTGTAAAAAAATGTTCTAAAATAATCTAAGAGTTAAAGCAAATAAAGCGAGCCTTCCTCATACGTTCGGTTAAGAAAGATCTTAAACGAAACCCCAAAAAATCCCATCTCCCTTTTTCGTTTTAAATTTGCCTGATGGAGGAGAAGAAAAAGCGAAAAAAATTATTGGATCTTAGCGTTCTGAGAAAAGTCTTTGCTTATGCTTTTCCTTATAAAAATAAAATTTATTTCTCCATAGTTCTATCCATAGTTCTTGCGGTTCTTTCGCCGCTACGGCCATATCTGATTCAATACACGGTCAATAATTTTATAAAAGATAAAGACATGTATTGGCTCATTCTTATCACCATCATTCAAATCGGAATGTTGCTGCTGGAAACGGCGCTGCGATTTTATTTTGGATATATTACTTCCTGGCTGGGGCAAACGGTGGTAAAGGATTTGAGGGTAACGGTTTATAAAAAAGTGCTTAACTTAAATCTTTCTCAATTTGATAAAACACCGATCGGAACATTAACCACCAGGACGGTTAATGATATTGAATCTATCAATGAAATTTTTTCAAATGGACTGATCCCCATCCTCTCCGATTTGTTGTCAATCATTTCTATTTTGTTGTTCATGTTTTTCCAGGACTGGCGACTGTCCCTGATAAGTCTCGCGCCATTTCCGATCCTGATTATTGCCACTTATTTTTTTAAGGAAAGTGTCAATAAATCTTTTATAAAAGTAAGAAATGCTGTCGCTGCGTTAAATGCGTTTGTTCAGGAACATATAACAGGAATGAGTGTGGTACAGGCTTTCGCAGTGGAGGACAAAGAATTTAATAAGTTTAATGAAATCAATAAGCAACATCGGAATGCGAACATTAAAGCAATTTTCGCTTACTCTGTTTTTTTCCCAATTGTAGAAATTGTTCTGGCTTTTTCTATAGGCCTATTAGTTTGGTGGGGCGGGAATTATTCTGCAAATGCAGGTGTAATCATTGCCTTTATTATGTACCTGAATTTATTATTTCGTCCGCTGAGGCAAATCGCGGATAAATTTAATGTGCTTCAAATGGGAATGGTAGCGAGCGAAAGAGTTTTTAAAGTTTTGGCAAATGAAGATGTAACTCCAAATACACACAATGGAATTCATTCCGAAATTATAAAAGGAGAAGTGGAGTTTAAAAATGTTTGGTTTGCCTACAACAAAGAAGATTATGTTTTAAAAGATATTGATTTTAAAATAAATCCGGGCGAAACGCTTGCTATTGTCGGCCATACCGGAAGCGGCAAAACTTCTATTATCAGTTTGCTTAATCGTCTTTATCCAATCAACAAGGGAGAAATAAAAATAGACAATCACAACATCAAAAATTATGACATTGATTTTCTGAGAAGCAGGATAGCCGTAGTTTTGCAGGATGTTTTTTTATTTAGTGGTTCTGTTTTGGATAACATCACTTTGCGAAACCCCCACATAAAAAGAGCGCAGGCGATTGAAGCGGCGAAGATGATTGGCGTTCATAATTTTCTCACGCAATTGCCCGGAGGTTACGATTATAACGTGATGGAAAGAGGCGCAACACTTTCTCTTGGGCAGCGGCAATTACTATCTTTTATCCGTGCACTTTTATACAATCCTTCCATTCTTATTCTTGATGAAGCCACTTCTTCCATTGACAGCCAAAGTGAATTATTGATCCAAAATGCAATTGATAAACTGATCAGCGGAAGAACATCTATTGTAATTGCGCATCGCTTATCTACCATTCGCAAAGCCAATAAAATAATGGTTTTGGATAAAGGAGAAATTAAAGAAATGGGCACTCACAGCGAACTAATGGACTTGCAAGGACATTATTATAATTTACATAGAATGCAATTTGAAATGCAGGAAAGCGAAGCTTCGCTCTCTTCTAAAGAGCAACTACAGCAAACAAACAAATTCCTTTGATTTCTATTCTCCCGAAACATTTATTTGTAATCCATCATAAGCGAGTTGAATATTCTGAGGAAGTTCATTATTTATTTCTTCATGTAAACCCATCTGGTGGCTGATATGGGTTAAATAAGCGGTAGGAATTTTTAATTCTGTTACCAAATCAATCGCTTGTTGCAAATTGAAATGAGAGATGTGCTCTTTTTGCCTCAACGCATTTATTACTAGAATTTCACTCCCTTTTATTTTTTCTTTTTCTTCGTCTTCAATTCTGTTGGCATCGGTGATGTAAGTAAATTTTCCAAAGCGAAAGCCAAGCACAGGCATTTTTAAATGATGAACAAGGATCGGGGTTACAGGAATATCACCCACTTTAAAAGTTTCATCGGAGATTGTATGTAAAACAATATCCGGAATTCCGGGATATTTCTTTTCTGAAAAAATGTAATAAAACTCTCTTCGCAAGGCTTCTTCTGTGAGTTTATTTGCATAAACTTCTACCGGTTTTTTTTGAAAAAAATTAAAAGCTTTTATGTCATCCAAACCAGCAATATGATCTTTATGAGGATGGGTAAAAATTACCGCGTTTAATTTCTTTACGTTTTCACGTAGCATCTGTGAACGAAAATCAGGCGTGGTATCTACAATCAAAGTCGTCGTTTCGCTTTGCACTAAAATGCTGCTGCGTAATCTTTTATCTTTTTCGTTTTTAGAACTACAGATGGCACAATCACAAGCAATCATCGGAACGCCGCCGCTGGTGCCGGTTCCAAGAAAAGTAATTCGAAGATCAGGATAACTCACATTCCAAAGCTATAAAATATTTTACGGGCAGGAATAAGAAATGCGAAATTTCGAAAAAATTATTTTTCGAAATTTTCAGCTTTCTCAATCAATTCCTCATACAATTTTTGAGAATCCTGTGTAAGTAAATCGTAATTGATTTTTAAAACAGGAATAATATCCATCAGCGTATTGATTCTCCCTTCGGGAATTAAAAATTTATTCAACACGACAACTCTTTTATCTTCCAAAATGCAATAGCCACTTTGAAAAGAACCGCGTTCGTAACGCACGATATAACCGGCTTCATCCAAAATTTTTTCCAATTTATTTAACGTAGCTTGATTGTATTTCAAAAGAAAACAGGTTTTTTATTTAGAGCAACAAATTTACACCAATCGGTTTAATTTCTGTGTTACGAAAATTATAAGCATTAATTTTACGCGACTTAAAAAATAGAAGAATTGTGGCAGATATTATTAACTTATTACCCGAAAATATTGCAAATCAAATCGCGGCAGGTGAAGTGATTCAAAGGCCGGCAAGCGCGGTAAAAGAGTTGCTTGAAAACGCAGTGGATGCCGGAGCTACGGAAATAAAATTGTATGTAAATGATGCTGGAAAAGCGATGGTTCAAGTGATCGATAACGGAAAGGGAATGAGCGAAACAGACGCCAGGATGAGCTTTGAGCGGCACGCGACTTCCAAAATAAATAATATTGACGACCTTTTTCACATAAAAACGATGGGTTTCCGTGGTGAGGCTTTGGCAAGTATTGCCGGCGTGGCACAGGTGGAATTAAAAACAAAAAAAGCGGGCGAATCCATAGGAACTTATATTGAAATAGAAAACAGTATTATAAAATTGCAGGAGCCCGTGGCCACCAATGAAGGCACAAATATTTCGATGAAAAATTTATTCTTCAATGTGCCGGCAAGAAGAAATTTTTTAAAAAGTAATGCTTCAGAATTGCGCCAGATCGTTGATGAATTTATTCGCGTGGCGATGGCTTTTCCTTCTTTATTTTTTTCTCTTACATCAAACGGGCAGGAAGTTTTTCATCTGGAAAAAGGCTCTTTAAAACAAAGGATCATTCAGATCCTTGGAAACAATTATTCTGCAAAAATTGTAAGCGTCAAAAAAAAAACCGGATACATAAATATTTATGGTTTTGTAGGAAAACCCGAAACCGCAAAAAAAACCCGGGGTGATCAATATTTTTTTGTCAACAACCGTTTTATAAAAAGCGCTTACCTGAATCACGCGGTGATGAATGCTTTCAGCGAAATGATCGCCAAAGATAGTTTTCCGATGTATACTTTATTTATTGATATTGATCCTTCGAGACTTGATATAAATGTACATCCAACCAAGCAGGAAATAAAATTTGAAGACGAAAAAATTATTTATGCGTTTGTTCAATCTGCGGTGAAACATGCGCTGGCACAGTATTCTGTAACACCTACTTTGGATTTTGAGCTCGATGCATCTATTCAACAGACTGATGCAGTGAGTAAACCTTTTACACCAGAGAAACAATTTTCTGCGACCGGAACTTCTTTGTACAGCACCTTTACAAAAAAAAATCAAGCGCATTTTATTGATAGCAAAAGTGATCTCCAAACATGGAACGATAATTTATTAAAACGAAATAATTCGGAAAATTCTTCCAAAAATAATTTCGAGAATCAGGTTCAACAAACAGAGAATTTTTATCCGGCTTCTTTTAAAAATACGGTTTTGCCAAAGGCAAACAAAAACCCAACATCAGAAGATTTTATTCAGATACAGAAAAGTTTTATTGTTGCTGAAAACGAAAATGGATTCATGGTAATTCACCAGCAAAATGCGCACGAACGGATTTTGTATGAGCGTTTTACAGAAGCGATGAAAGGCAAGCCAATCGCCATTCAGAAAAGCTTATTTCCTGCAGCCATCGAGCTTTCTGCGGCCGATTCGGTTTTGCTGAATGAGCTTTTACCCGACTTAAATATTCTGGGTTACGATGTAGAACCCTTTGGCAATAATAGTTTTTTGATTCAAGGTTCGCCCGCAGATGTTCCAGATGGAAATGAAAAAGATTCTTTGGAAAAAATCCTGGAACAGTACAAGCATTTTAATATGGATATGAGTTTTAGCAAAAGAGAAAAATTATTGCGTTCGATGGCATGGCAACAATCTATAAAAGCAGGAACTTATTTGTCTCAAAAAGAAATGAAAGCGCTTATTGAAGATTTGTTCAATTGTAATATCAATAATACTACGCCAACGGGAAAACCGGTTTTTCTTGAATTTAAAAAAGGCGAATTGGATAAAATGTTTGGAAGATAAAATCTTCTATCTATTGATTTTAAATGCAATCTCAAAAATTTATTCGTTTACTGCCTGAGATTTTTATTCTTTCAAAACCCATACTCAATCAGCTTCGCAGCCACCAGCCTCCTAGCGTCTTTCGCATTGAACGGCGCCGTTTTTGTAAAACGTTTTAATCCCAGCAGCATCATTCTTTGTTCATCACCACCGGCAAAAGAATTAATCGCTTCTTTCCCGTTTTTTGCAACAATATCTATTGCATCATTTAAATAAACGTGCATCATCGCAATTTGAACTTTATTATTTTCTTCCCCCGTTTTTTCTACTAATTTCATCACACGAAGAAGCATACTTTCTGCAACAAAAGTTTCTATCATCATGTCCGCAATGTTCATAATAATTTCCTGTTCTTTGCTTAAAGTGGCCAGCAGTTTTTGCACCGCTGCACCGGCCACCATCAGGATACTTTTTTTCATGTTTGCAATACTTTTCAATTCATTTGCAAATGGAAAATCATTTCCATCTCCAAAATCCGGAATACTCATTAATTCTTTTTGAACAGCGGTGGCAGGCCCCATTAAATCTAACTGGCCTTTCTTTGCGCGCTTCAGCATCATATCTACAGAAAGCAACCGATTTATTTCATTTGTCCCTTCAAAAATCCGGTTGATGCGGCTATCGCGATAAGCGCGGCTGATAGGGTATTCATCGCTAAAACCGTTGCCACCATGGATTTGTACGCCTTCATCCACTACATAATCCAGCATTTCGCTGCCGTGCACTTTTAAAATCGCACACTCTATTGCAAATTCTTCAGCAGCTCCCAAAAGCGCTTCGTTAAAGGGTTTGCCTGCAGCTAATAGTTCATGCTCTTTTTCATCAATCCATTTGGCAGTGCGGTACAAAGCACTTTCATTCGCATAAATTTTTATCGCCATTTCGGCAAGCTTATATTTTATAGCACCAAATTTTGCAATTGGTAAATTAAATTGTTCGCGAGTTTTAGCATACTCAATCGAATCTTCCAAAGCCACTTTTGATCCACCCAATGCGGCTGCATCTAATTTCAACCGGCCGATATTTAAAATATTGAAAGCGATAATGTGGCCTCTTCCTATCTCGCCCAAAACGTTTTCTATCGGCACTTTACAATCCTGAAAATATAATTGAACAGTGGAGGAACCTTTAATTCCCATTTTATGTTCTTCATGTCCTTGTGTAAAACCAGGCATTCCCGGCTCAACAATAAACGCCGTAAATTTATCGCCATCAATTTTGGCAAATACCGTAAACACATCCGCAAAACCTCCGTTGGTGATCCAGCATTTTTGCCCATTGAGAATATAATATTTTCCGTCAGCAGAAAGTGTGGCGGTTGTTTTTGCCCCCAAAGCATCGCTGCCGCTCCCTGGTTCTGTCAGTCCGTAAGATCCTTTCCATTCGCCAGTCGCCAGCTTTGGAATATATTTTTTCTTTTGTTCTTCTGTACCAAAATATAAAATTGGCAGCGTGCCAATTCCGGCATGAGCGCTCATCGCAACGCTAAAAGAATATCCGCCGCCTAGCGCTTCACTTACTAAAGTAGAAGTTACAAAATCTTTTCCCAATCCACCGTATTGTTCAGGAACAGAAGCACTCAAAAGTCCCTGTTCGCCGGCTTTCTCCATCAGCGCAGGCATCAATCCCGGTTCTACTTTATCAATCCTGTCCATTACCGGAAGCACTTCTGCCTTTAAAAACTGAATACACATTTCACGGATCATTATTTGTTCTTCTGTAAAATCTTCCGGAATAAAAATGTCTTGCGCATTTCCAGACTTTACCAGCCATTCGCCGCCTTTTAAATTAGAAGTTGTTATTGTTTCCATGGTAATTATTTTTTAAAAAATTATTTTTTAGCCAAATTATCATAAACAGTTTGTAAAACTTTTTTAGCCATTTCTATCTGTGTGTTCGTCACGCCTTCAAGAGCTTCATTCAACGTCCTGTTGGCGACTTCCATTGTTTTTTGTTCCAATGTTTTTCCTTCTCTTGTCAGAAAAATATGATTACTTCTGCGGTCATTTTTTGAAGCAACACGTTTTACTAATTTAATTTTTTCCAGATTATCTACCAATCTTGTAATGCTCGGCTTGTCTCTAAAAGTTGCCTGGCACAATTGCTGCTGACTTTGGCCTTCTTCTTTCCATAAATGATATAAAACACTCCACTGTTCAATCGTAATATCAATAGAAGCGTCTTTAAAGTTTTTTTGCAATCTTCTGGCAATTGCTGTCGAAGCTTTGCCGGTAATAAAGCTATAAAGCTCGCCGCGTTTAAATTGGTTGTTTAGCATACAGTTGTTTATGCAACTATACAAATCTAATCCTTCCCTTTGATATTTAAAAATTATTTTTGTTCATTGATAATTTCTTAAATCTATAAAATTTCTGCATGGTTTTTATACTAATCAGTATCTTTCTTTTAATTCCCTATGCAGCATTAATTCTCTATTACAGAAAAAGCTGGATGAGTATAAATGATTATGTTCCGGTAAAAATATTTACCGAAAATGAATTGCCATTTATTTCAATAATTATCGCTGCAAGAAATGAAGAAAAAAATATTGGAAATTGCATTCAATCCATAATCAATCAAAGCTATTCTACAAATAAATTTGAAATAATTGTTGTCAACGATCATTCTACAGACAAAACCGTTTCAATCATTCATTCTTTTCAAAAGGAAAATATCCGGGTCATTGATCTGGCTGATTTTACTCAAAATAAATTTTTAAATTCTTACAAAAAAAAATCTATAGAAACCGCGTTGCAATTTGCAAAAGGAGAATTAATTGTAACCACCGATGCCGACTGCATTGCGCCACGAAAATGGCTTGAAACAATTGCTTCTTTTTATAAGGAGAAAAAGCCTGTATTTGTTGCTTTACCGGTTGTTTTCAAAGATCCTTTGTTAAAAGATTCTTTTACAAAAGGATTCTTTAAAATTTTCCAATCGCTTGATTTTATGTCGCTGCAGGGGATTACCGGTGCATCAGTTCATAAAAAATTCCACAATATGTGTAACGGAGCGAATCTTGCTTATGAAAAAAAAGTATTTTACGAAGTAAACGGGTTTGAAGGAATAGATGAAATTGCCAGTGGCGACGACATGTTGCTGATGCATAAAATTCAAAATGCTTATCCCAAAAAAATAATGTTTTTAAAATCACCGGAAGTCATTATTGAAACAAAACCAGCATCAAATCTAAAAGAATTTTTCAACCAGCGAATTCGTTGGGCAAGCAAAGCGGATAAATACACGGACAAAAAAATAACATTTGTGTTGATGTTGGTTTATCTTTTGAATGCGTGGCTTTTAATTCTTGGAATTATCTCATTTTTTTATCTGAATGTTTTTCTGCTGTTTGTGATTTCTATCGCTTCTAAAACAAGTGTGGAATTATTTTTTTTGTATCCGGTTGCAAAATTTTTCAAAAAAGAGAAATTACTTTGGTGGTTTCTTCTGGCGCAGCCGCTTCATATTTTATACACGCTGATAGTTGGTTGGCTGGGAAAATTCGGAAGTTATTATTGGAAAGGAAGGAAAGTGAAGTAGTAATCTAAAAATTATTTCCTCCCAAATATAAAAAGTTCAAATCTTATTTTGTTCAATTTTTTTCTCTTTTCTAAAATAATAGAGGGCAGAAAATAACCATTAAAATTCCAACAATTCTTATTTTCACTGAAACTTCTCTATTTTTATTTTGATGCAACAATCTTTTTCTTTTTCTCAAAACGCCTGGCGAAGACTTAAAAAAAATAAAGGCGCGATGGCAGGATTAATCGTTATTTTTCTGGCCGTTTTTGTCGGCATTTTTGCTTACTTTCTTGGTGTGGATTCCACCCCAAATGCTGACAGGCAGGTAGTAGAAATTATGGCGAGCAAACCTGGATATACTCAATTATTTCTTAGGGTAAAAAAAGAAAAACAAATTTCAACAACCGGATTTTTTCAACGGTTATTATTTGGTGCCGAAGACAAATATTTATATATTCCGATAAATAGTTTTAAAGAAAGTGGCGGTTCGGTTTTTGTTGAAAAGTACATTGACGAAGGATTACAGGAAAAACAGATTTATGCAAAAAACGATCTGGCAGATAAAAACTTTATTGAATCAAAAACTTTTTGGTTGGGAACAGACACATTTGGCCGCGATATCCTTAGCCGCTTGTTAGTCGGTGTTCGGGTAAGTCTCGCAGTTGGATTAATCACTGTTATTATTTCACTCTCCATCGGAATTATTCTCGGTGCAGTGGCTGGTTTTTTCGGAGGAAAAACAGACAACGTCATTATGTGGTTTATCAATGTGATCTGGAGCATGCCCACCTTGCTTTTAGTTTTTGGAATCACACTTACATTGGGAAAAGGTTTTTGGCAAATATTTATTGCCGTTGGATTAACGATGTGGGTTAGCGTCGCCAGAGTTGTTCGAGGACAGGTATTGGCTTTGCGCGAAATGGAATACATCCAGGCGGCGAAAGCGCTGGGATTAAAAAACTGGAGAATTATTATCCGTCATATTCTTCCAAATGTTTTGGGGCCGGTGATTGTAATCGCTGCAGCCAATTTTGCAAGTGCGATTATTATTGAGGCGGGATTAAGTTTTCTTGGGGTTGGAATTCAACCACCAACCCCAAGTTGGGGATTAATGATAAAAGAGAATTACAATTTTATCATCACTCACAACCCAGCGCTGGCACTAGCTCCGGGAGTTGCAATCATGATTCTGGTGTTGGCTTTTAATCTTTTAGGAAACGGTTTAAGAGATGCATTGGACGTAAGAGGGTAATTTATTTTGAATCAAAATTGTCACGATTTAATACATAGTAAACCAATAAATTTTCTGAATTTCTGTTTTTAAACCAGAAGATTGCAGCGCGTCATTCTTCATTTTTTGGATAATCGAAAAATAATAATTCTTTTTCTGCTTCGCGAAAATCTTTCCAACATTTCGTTTTTATTTTTAAAGCAACCACAGAACAGGTAGGCATATTGTAAACAGGAAAGCATTCGAGTGAATTTACAAATTCTGTAATTCCAGGATTGTGTGCAAACACTGCAACATGCTTTTCTTTATCATCCAAACTTTCAATTGCTTTGTAAAAATCTTTGACCGAGCCCTCATATAAAGACGGCATTAATAATATTTTTTTTTCTTTCCCATCATATTCGTTCACAAAAATTTTTGCTGTTTTTTTGGCGCGTTTTGCAGAGCTCGAAACAAATAAATCTATCTCGATTGGCCTTTCTTTAATTCTTTTTGCCATCATTTTCGCGTCTGATTTCCCGCGGTCAGTAAGGGTTCTGTCAAAATCTGAAAGCGATGGATCGTCCCATCCGCTTTTTGCATGTCTGATAAGTAAAAGCGTTTTCATGATTATTTATTTGTTCACTGAAATTTTATTTTTGTTAATTAAAATTAATTCAAAAGGTTAATTGAAAATTCTACTTATCAGAATTTATTTTTCCCATTGTTTCTTCTCATAAAGAATTTCATGCTTTAACTTTTATAATTTCTGTTATCTTTAATTGAATAAAAAAATCATTGACGATAATTCTTTTCTAATTTTACTTATGCCTTTAGCGCTTTGCCTCACAGCAATTCTTCTGCTGATTTTACTCGTTGTCTATTTTAAAATCGACACTTTTATTTCATTCCTGCTCGTAAGCATTGGGTTGGGAATTGCTGTAGGAATGAACATTCACCAAATATCTTTTTCCATTACAAAAGGAATTGGAAACACGTTGGGGCCGCTGGTTATCATTCTTGGTTTTGGTGCAATGCTCGGAAAATTAGTTGCCGATAGCGGCGCGGCTCAGCAGATTACCCGGTCGCTGACAAACATTTTTGGAGCAAAATATATTCAATGGGGAATGGCTTTGGCAGGATTGATTATTGGTATTCCTTTATTTTATACGGCAGGTTTTATTGTGGTTGTTCCATTGATTTTTGCCATTGCGGCCACTACCCGTTTGCCTTTGCTATATGTCGGAGTTCCAATGCTGGCAGCACTTTCAGTGGCTCACGGTTTTCTCCCACCGCATCCTTCTCCAACGGCAATTGCTGAACAGTTACATGCTGATATGGGCAAAACTTTGATTTATGGAATTATCGTTGCGATCCCTACAATTTCTCTTGCCGGCCCGCTTTTTGCAAAAATTTTGAAAAAATATAATCCGAAACCTTCTAATAATATTCTTCAAATTGAACCCATGCCCGTAAGCGAAATGCCACGGATTGGAATTAGTTTAGTAACTGCTTTGATGCCGGTAATATTATTAGCGGTGACAGCAATCATTTTACTTTTCGTTTCCCCATCAACTTTTTTAGGAAGAACAATGGAATTTCTTGGCGACGCTAATATTGCAATGTTGTTATCTGTTCTTGTAGCAATTTATTTTTTAGGCATCAAAAGAGGAAAGAAAATTCCGGCAATTATGAAGCAATTGGAAGAAGCATTTAAAAGTATCTCTGTAATACTGTTGATCATTGCTGGTTCAGGGATTTTTATGCAGGTAATGAGTGATGGTGGCGTAAGTGTTTATATTGGGCAAATATTAAAAGACATGCAATTATCGCCACTCATTTTGGGCTGGCTGATAGCTGCTATAATCCGCGTGTGCATTGGATCTGCAACGGTCGCAGGATTAACAACAGTTGGAATTATGTTGCCCATTCTTGGAATCAACCAACACATTCGTCCCGAATTAATGGTGCTTTCTATCGGTGCAGGAAGCCTGATGTTTTCTCATGTAAATGATGGCGGATTTTGGTTATTCAAAGAGTATTTTAATCTTACCATTAAACAAACTTTTTTAACGTGGACGATGATGGAAACAATCGTTTCTGTAACAGGGTTAATTGGTGTTTTAATTTTAAGTCATTTTATTTAGCTCTATACCAGGAAAAATAACAGTTCCTTTAAAACTTTTTACCTTTAACCCTAATGAAATTTTTCTTAAAATAATCTTTATGCCCCAAACCCCCGATGAACGACTGCAGCAAACCGGATATACTTTACCGCCACAACCAAAGCCCGGCGGCGTTTATAAGCCATTTTTACGATCTGGAAATTTAATTTATGTTTCCGGGCATGGGCCAGTTTTGGAAGACGGTTCATTGATAAAAGGGAAGGTTGGCTTTGATATAAATGCTGACGCAGCAAAGCTCGCAGCGCGACAAACAGGACTAACGATATTGGCAACTTTGAAAACAAATCTGGGAAGCCTGAATAAAATAAAACGTGTAATAAAAGTTTTTGGAATGGTAAATTGTACGCTTGATTTTGAGCAGCAACCTTATGTTATCAATGGTTGCAGCGAATTGTTTGCACAAGTCTGGGGCGATGATGGAATTGGTGTGCGAAGCGCGGTAGGCATGGGCTCTTTGCCGGGAAATATCCCCGTAGAAATAGAAGCGATTTTTGAACTGGCGTAAAAAAAATATTTTATTAAGATGAATAAAAAAAACTGGTTTGAATTAAACGATCCGGAAGAAATTGATTCGCCGGCCTTGCTTATTTATAAAGACCGGATTGTATCAAATATTCAAACGATGATCCGAATTGCGAGCGATGCGGACAGGTTAGTGCCGCATATAAAAACACATAAGATGGCGGAAATTGCGCAAATGCAATTGGATGCCGGAATTTCAAAATTCAAATGCGCCACAATTGCAGAGGCGGAGATGCTTGCCCAAGCGGGAACAAAAAATATTTTATTAGCTTACCAGTTAACAGCGCCGAAAGCCGCTCGCTTACTGACTCTTATAAAAAAGTTTCCTGAGATAGAATTTGCTTCTTTAATAGATAATTTTGAATCAGCGCGAATGTTGAGCGATTTATTTGCACACGAAAATCTGGTTGCCAAGGTTTTTATTGATGTAGATTCGGGAATGCATCGCACAGGAGTTGCACCCGATGATTCACTCTTTAATTTGTATGTGCAAATAAATAAACTGCAAAATATTGTTTGCAAAGGATTGCATATTTATGACGGTCATATTCGTGATGAAAACTTTGAATTACGAAAACAAAAAGTTGAGGAATCTTTTATTCCCATAAAATCAGTTATAAAAAAATTAATTGCTGAAGGATTTCCCGCTCCAAAAATAATTGCCGGAGGCACACCAACTTTTACTGTTCATGCTTTGGATAAAGATATTTTTTGCAGCCCGGGAACATGTTTGCTTTGGGATTATGGGTACGATTCAATTTTACAGGAACAACCATTTGATTTTGCCGCGGTTTTACTGACAAGAGTAATCTCCAAACCAGCGCCAGGATTGATCACAACTGACCTGGGTCATAAATCTGTGGCCGCAGAAAATCCGATTTCCAAAAGAATATTTTTCCTGAATCTTGCTGATTATAATGTGCGCTCACAGAGCGAAGAACATTTGGTTGTAGAAGTAAAAGATTGGGGAAAAATTCATGTGGGCGATGTATTGTATGGAGTACCATATCATGTTTGCCCCACAGTTGCTTTGTATGATGAAGCTGTGATTGTTGAAAATGGAAATGTTATTGACAAATGGAATGTTATTGCCCGAAAGAAAAAAATTACTATTTAAAAAAAATCATTTTTTTGTTTATCAGCTAAACATAGTTTTTAATTATTTCTTTGTTTACTGCAACTAACTAAACAATCTGAACCCTTCTAAATTCCTATAAATACAAACCAAAAAAATGTCTACTTTAATTTTCGATGCACATCTTGATTTGAGCATGAACGCGATGGAATGGAACCGTGATTTGACAAGATCAATTAGCGAAATCCGTGAAAGAGAAATAGGAATGAATGACAAACCGGACAGATGCAACAGCACTGTTTCATTACCTGAAATGCGTAAGGGTAAAATTGGAATTTGCATGGCAACGATGATTGCAAGATATGTAAAACCCGGAAGTACTCTACATGGATGGAATTCACAGGAGCAGGCGTGGGCGCAGACTCAGGGACAATTAGCATGGTATAAAGCGATGGAGGACCGCGGAGAAATGATGCAAATAAAAAATGCTGGTTCTTTAAAAAATCATCTTTTAAACTTGCAAAATGAAAACACAAATCAATTACCAATTGGATATATTTTAAGCCTTGAAGGAGCGGATTCTATTGTGAACATGGACTATTTAGAAAAAGCTTATCAAAACGGATTGCGAGCAATCGGGCCTGCCCATTATGGTCCGGGAGTTTATGCTTATGGAACAGATTCAGAAGGTGGAATTGGAAACAAAGGAAGAGAATTATTAAAAGAAATGGAACGGCTGAATATTATTTTAGATGCCACTCATCTTTGTGATGAAAGTTTTTGGGAAGCGCTTGAAAATTTTAATGGACATGTGTGGGCGAGCCACAATAATTGCCGCTCGTTAGTGCCACACAACAGGCAGTTTTCAGATGATCAAATAAAAGTTTTGATAGAGCGCAGTGCTGTGATTGGTGGTGCTTTTGATGCGTGGATGCTGAAACCAAATTGGGTTCGTGGAAAGTCGAAACCAAAAGAAGGAGGTGTTTTTTTATCAACAGTTATTGATCACATCGATCATGTTTGTCAGCTCGCCGGTAATTCTTTGCATTCAGGATTGGGGACGGATCTGGATGGCGCTTTTGGAAAAGAACAATGCCCTGCTGATTTAGACACGATTGCAGATCTGCAAAAAATCCCTGAAATCCTTCGCCAGCGCGGTTATTCTGAAGAAGATATCGAAAATATTATGTGGAAAAACTGGGTGAGATTTTTGGAGAATGCCTGGCAATAAGAATGTAGATTATTTGCTTCCCGAACCGATCTCATAATCCTGATGCATCAATGCCTTTACCGGTTTATAAAGATTTTTAAACACAGCATAATATTTTTCATAAACTACATGGTTGTTCAAATCCGGTTCAATCAAAAGATTATTTTTTGGTTTCAGTGAATCATACTCTTTAATCATTTTCAATGCTTTCATGTTTAATAAAGCAGCTCCGGTTGCGGATGAATCTTCTGTTTCTATCACACAAAGTTTTTTACCTGTAATGTCTGCTAAAATTTTTATCCAGGTTTTTGAATGAATGAAACCACCGCCCACATTGAGTTGCATGATTTTTTCAGTTGAAGATTCTACAATTTCCAAAACCTGTTTCATTGAATAACAAATACCTTCTAAAGTAGCCCGAAGAAAAAAAACATGAGTATGAGAGGATTTAATTCCAAAAAATATTCCGCTTGATTTTTCGTCCCAAACGGGCGCTCTTTCCCCAAATAAATAAGGCAAAAAAATTAATCCTTCGCTGCCGGCAGGGACCGTATCAATTTTTTTAAAAAGGTTTTTATAATCTTTACCAGATGGCTTTTTATTATTCAAAATCGATTCAAAAAGCCACTCCACTACGTTTCCGCCATTGTTTACCGGACCACCACAGATAAAAGTTTTTTTATCCAGCAAATAATTAAATGACATGGACGCAAAATCAAAAATTGGTTTTGAAGAAGCAATTCGTACTGCGCCGCTTGTTCCAATTGTCAAAGCTGCGGTTCCTTTTTCCACTGCATAACTTCCAACATTTGCCAAACAACCATCGCTTGCGCCGATGCAAAAATAAGTTTCGGAAGAAATATTTAATAAAGACGAAACAGAAGAACCAACATTTCTTCTGAGAAAATTTGTAGGAACAATTTTAGAAAGCTGCGAAGTATTTATCCCACATAATTTCAAAGAAAAATCATTCCATTTTAAATTTTTAATATCCAATAAACCTGTCGCAGAGGCAATAGAATGATCAATTTCATAAACCTCAAATAATTTGTACCAGATAAATTCTTTGATAGAAATAAATTTAAATGCAGCTTCAAAAATTTTCGGCGCATTTTCCTTCAGCCAAATGATTTTACACAACGGTACCATGGAATGAATCGGCGTTCCCGTTGTTTGGTAAAGTTTTTCTGCCTCAGGCAATTTTCTGATTCGCTGCGCAATATCGCCACTTCGTGTATCGGCCCAGATGATTAACGGAGAAGTAGCTTTGTTGTTTTTATTTATCGCCATCAGGCTGTGCATGGCGCTGCTGAGGCTTACGGAGATAGGATGATGTTTCACATCACCGATAATTTTTTTAATGCAATTTGCAAATGCCTTCCAGATCAATTCAGGGTCTTGTTCTGAAAATCCCGGATGAGGATTATTTGTAGGATAAAAAAATTGAGAATTGGCAATAATTGTTCCTTTACTATCCATCGCAACAGCTTTCGTGCTGCCAGTTCCGATGTCTATTCCGATAATATACTTTTTAGAATTTTCGGGGATCATTGTCAATTTTTATTTAGAAAAATATTTCAAAAATTTCATTCTAACTTAAACGCTTAAGTAATCAGTTATGCCACAAAGTAAGAAATGTTTTATGTAAATGTCGCCGATGATGTATTGGATAATATGAGCAGAAATACCCTAAATTTCTTTTTAACTAAAATATTAATTTACCGCAGTTCTATAAATATTCCCTCCTCATTTTCTTTTATTTTGAAAATTTTCAAAAAATAGCCTTCCCTATTTGTGTCGCGCCCATTGTTCAAATTGAAACGATAATTATGAACCGGGCAAATAATATTTTCTCTTTTGTCCAAAAAGCCTGAAGATAAGTCTCCGCCAGCGTGCGGGCATTTGGAAGAGCAGGCCTTTAAACCAATTATCGTCTTAATAACGCAAATTGATTTCCCATCAACTTGGATGCAGGCAATATTATTTTCTTTAAAAATAATTTCATCCATGTTGGCAGCAATTTTGATCCAATCTTCTTTTTTATCCATCAATAAAAAAATTCTGCTTTGTAAGGATATTTCTTTTGATACAGCTTTCTTACCTGGTTCAAAACCACCTGTCTTAATTCATGGAGATTTGTTTTTTCCGTTGCTGAAATAAAAACGCAATTTCCATTCGTGTAAACTTGCCAGCGCTCTCTCAATTCCTCCAATAATTGTTGCTTTACTGCAGGTTCGAGCCATTGGTCGAACGTATTTTTTTCGTATTCATCCATCTTGTTAAACACAGTAATCATAGGCTTTTCAAAGCTTTTTAATTCCTGCAAAGTTTTATTTACCACCGCCAATTGCTCTTCATACTTCGGATGAGAAATATCTACCACATGCAATAAAATATCCGCTTCGCGAACTTCATCCAAAGTGCTTTTAAAACTTTCAATCAAATGATGCGGAAGCTTTCTGATAAAACCCACGGTATCGCTCAGAAGAAACGGCGTGTGACCAAGAACTACTTTCCGTGTGGTGGTATCCAAGGTGGCAAATAATTTATTTTCTGCAAAAACATCGCTCTTGCTGAGCAAATTCATGATTGTTGATTTGCCCACATTCGTATAACCCACTAAAGCCACCCTGATAAATTCGCCACGTTCTTTTCTTTGGGTAAAGGATTGTTTGTCAATTTCCAATAATCTTTTGCGAAGCAAACTAATTTTATCTTTTACAATCCGGCGATCAGTTTCAATTTCTGTTTCGCCCGGTCCACGGCTTCCGATGCCACCACCCTGCCTTTCAAGGTGTTTCCACATTCCTTTTAACCGAGGCAAAATATATTGATACTGCGCCAATTCCACCTGCACTTTTGCCTGGGCGGTTTTAGCTCGTGAAGCAAAAATATCGAGAATCAGATCGCTTCTGTCAATCGTTGTAACGTTCAATTCTTTTTCAATGTTGGAAATTTGCGAGCCGGTAAGTTCATCATCAAAAATAATGAGATCAACCTGTTTTCTTTGAGTAAAATTTTTTATTTCTTCCAGTTTTCCTTTGCCAACAAAAGTGCGGCTGTCCGGATGATCCAATTTTTGTGTAAACATTTTTACCGTTTGTGCACCCGCCGTTTCGGCTAAAAATTTTAATTCGTCCAGATATTCTTTTACCAAATGTTGTGTTTGCCCGTTCTGGATCACCGAAACAAGAAGGGCGCTAATGGGATTGTTATAATTAATTTTTTTTTCGACCAATAGAAAATGTTTAGTTGACAAAAATAATTCATCCTGTTTTTTCAAAAGAAAATTAAAAATTGCATTCTGAAAGAAAAAGTTTGAAAACAGGAATCTGCGGTATTTGTTGAATTACTGCATGAAAGAAAAGAATAAAATAGGAATTGCTCTTATTTGTTGTTTTACTATAAAATTTTAAAAAGAAATGGATTTTATAATCCGCTCAAAGTAATTCCTATCTGATATAATTTAATATCCGAACCGGCGCCATCTTTTAAAAGTTTATTCAACTGGTAAGAACCAAAGAGAGAAAAAATTCCATAACCAACACGCGCGGTGGCCATAAAATGAGTTGAATTTAAAAAACGTTTGCTGTTTTCTTTTTCAACAAAAGCATTCAGGATAGTTCCATTTTTATCCTGTAAAGTTTTGCCTTTTGTATGCGCGTTTACCAACGTTCCAACCTTTAAACCCAAAGCAGCTTTTACACTTTTGTTGGGATTATTAGGTTTCGAAGTATAACGAAATTCCAAAGGAATTTCCAGGAAACTCGTTGCTAATTTATATTTCTTAAAATGATTGGCAGAATCAAGTGCGGTGAAAGGCAATAAACCCGGGGCAGCTTTTAAATCAACACCCATTTTTTTGAATGAAATATTGCTTGTGCTGATTCCAAGTCCAATTCCAAGGCTTAATTTGGGCGACCCCTTAAAAGGTTTATTCAACATTACATAAGCATTAAATCCACGTGAAAATCCGCTCTGGTGGCTGCTGATACTATCCGGCATTCCTGACCAATGATCAGTCGAAAGCTGGATCATTAAATGATCACCGGTACGATTGGTAAAAGTCACCTTGTTGCTATTTGTAGCTGCCGGCTCGGTTTCCTGTGAGAAAGCCATTGAAAAAAACAAACAACTGATAACTACAAAAACAATTTTCTTCATAAATATAATTAAGTTGGCAAATGTATTTGTTACCGGGTTAAAGAAAGGTTAAATAGGAATATAAATTAAAGGTCAATAGTCTTAAATTTGCAGCCAATTATGACAGAATCAAACATCAACATTAAGATCCAACTTGACCCACAAAAAGTTCCGCAAGTTATCAGTTGGAACGCATCTGACAGCAGCGCGGAATCCCCACAAAATGCAAAAGCGATGTTTCTGGCTTTTTGGGATGGTGTAGAAAAAACGGCAATGCGAATTGATCTTTGGACGAAAGATATGATGACGGATGAAATGGCCGATTTTTACTACCAGCTTTTTGTTACGATGGGCGACACATTTCAAAGAGCTACAAAACATGCAGACCTGGCCCAGGAAATAAAAAAATTCGCAAATGAATTTCACAAAAAATTTGTAGAAAAAGAAAATGCAAATCAATAGTGAAAAAAAAATGTTATCAATCTTAAATAAGAATTATGTCTTTAGAACAAAAAGTAATGACCGATTTAAAAACGGCAATGCTGGCAAAGGATGAAAAATCTTTACGTTCGCTTCGTGCCATTAAATCTGCAATAATCATTGCAAAAACTGCTGAAGGAGCAAGCGGCGAAATGAAAGAAGAAGATGAAATAAAACTTCTTCAAAAATTGGTAAAGCAAAGAAAAGATTCTCTGGAAATTTATGAAAAGCAAAACCGCGAAGATCTTGCCGAAAAAGAAAGAGAAGAAATAAATGTGATCCAAAAATTTTTACCAAAACAAATGGATGAGGCAGAATTAAGAACAATCATCGCAAAAATAATTGCCCAAACCGGCGCGTCTTCACCATCAGATATGGGAAAAGTAATGGGTCTGGCCAATAAACAACTTGCCGGAAAAGCAGATGGGAAAATGATTGCGGGGATTGTGAAAGAGATACTCGGGAAGAATTGACGATCGATGACCGATACCGTCTGGCCTGGTGACACGAATTTAAATTCCTGCAAATGCTTATAGATATTGCTTTTTTAATAACAATTATCATTGCGGTTTTCAAAGGATTTAGTAAGGGATTGGTTGTTGGCATTTTTTCATTTATTGCCTTTATAATCGGTCTGGCAGCGGCTTTAAAACTCTCTACTATCGTTGCGCACCATTTTAAATCATCTGCTGAAATAGCCGCTAAATGGCTTCCGGTAATTTCTTTTGCTTTTGTTTTTATCGTAGTTGTTTTGCTGGTAAATATCGGCGCAAGAATTATTAGAAAAACAATTAGTATCGCCATGCTTGGATGGCTGGATAAAATTGGCGGCGTTCTATTTTATATTTGTATTTACACAATTATTTTTAGTGTGATCTTATTTTTGGCAGAAAGAACTTTTTTGATAAAACCAGAAACTGTATCTGCTTCTTGTGTGCATGATTACGTCGCTTCATGGGGGCCGAAAGTGATCAATAATCTTGGAAAAATAATTCCTGTTTTCAAAGATTTATTTAAACAACTTCAATCTTTTTTTGAAACTTTGGGTCACAAAATATCGGCGTGAAATTTCTTCTAAATATTATTTAGCTGTGTTTTTCAATAGAAACATTTATTTTAGCAATAATTAACCGGCATAAAAAAATGCTGTATTTACTCACACATGGAATATCAATTAAGACAAGAAGGGAAATTTAAATTTATAGAAGAAGGAGAAGGAGAACCACTGATATTGCTGCATGGGCTCTTTGGAGCATTGAGCAATTTTTCGCATCTTGTTGAATATTTTAGAAAAACAAATAAAGTAATTGTTCCGTTACTTCCACTTTTCGATCTGGATCTTTTGCATACAACCGTTGGCGGATTACAAAAATTTGTAAAAAGATTTATTGAATACAAGAATTATGATCAGATTCATTTGCTCGGAAATTCATTAGGCGGTCATGTGGCTCTTGTGTATGTTTTAAAAAATCCTGAAAGAGTACAATCATTGATCTTAACCGGAAGTTCGGGATTGTTTGAAAATGGAATGGGCGACAGTTATCCAAAGCGCGGTGATAAAGAATATATCCGCAAAAAAACCCAGCTTACTTTTTACGATCCGGCAATGGCAACGGACGAATTGGTGGACGAATGTTTTGAAATTACGAACAATCGAATTAAAGTAATAAAAATTATTTCGCTGGCAAAGTCAGCGATCAGAAATAACCTTGGTGATGAATTGAATCAGATTAAACAGCCTACGTGCCTCATCTGGGGGAACAATGATACGATTACTCCGCCTTTTGTAGCAAAGGAATTTAATAAATTGATTCCAAACAGCGAATTGCATTTTATTGATAAATGTGGTCATGCGCCAATGATGGAAGTGCCGCATGAATTCAACAAGATTCTTGCCGCATTTCTTTCAAAATTAAAAATACCTGCTGCAACGATTCTATGATTTCTGTTGTCTTTGTTATTATTAAAGAGTTATTGCGGTAAAACTTAAACGAAAGAAAAATGACAACCCTGCAGCTTGCTGATAATATATATCCGTCGTTGCGTTTAAAAGACACAGTGGCGGACGCTTTACAATTGATGAATGATTCTAAAGCCACTCATCTTCCCGTGGTTTCGGAAGAAACCTTTCTGGGACTTATCAGTGAAAACGATCTGGTAGATGAAAAAAATAAAAACCTCACTCTGGAAGTATTCCAAACAAATTTTATTTCCGCCGCAGTGAATGCGAGCTACCATTTTTTAAAAGCTGCGGGCGTTTATAATTTGTATCAAACAAATGTGATCCCTGTTGTTAACGAAAAAAATGAACTACTTGGCACCATTTCGTCGGGAGCTTTAATAACTTCGATGGGAAATTTTTGTGGCTCTTCCGAATTTGGCGCATTAATCGTTTTGGAAATGGAACGAACCCGTTTTGCTATTTCAGAACTAAATAGTATTGTTGAAAGCGACGGCGCTACCATTCTTCATCTCAATGTTTCTCCGCAACCGGCGCCGGACCTCTTGGAAGTAACTCTGCAAATCAATAAAAAAGAAATTTCTACCATCATCGCCACTTTTGAAAGATACGAATACTCGGTTTCTTATTATTCAGGAGAAGAATTATTTGAAAATGAAATCAGTCTCAATTATAATAATTTGATGAATTACCTGCAGATTTGATTGAACAAACCAAGGAAAATAAATCCTTTTTATATTTTCTATTGAAAGCCTTCCCGTATTTGACTTAATCTCTTTTCATAATCTTTTCATTACTAAATATATCGCCATTTAATTTAAAAGGAATTATTTTTACATGCTTTGACATTCCCGGTCACTTTAAAAAATTCAACGGAGACAATTATGAGAATAGCGATCTATAGTCGCGGATTAGAATCAGAACAATTGGAAGGCCTGAAAGTTTTGCTTGCAGAATTTTCTAATTATAATATTGAACCAGTTATTTATCAGGATTTTTTCAATCAGTTTTATTCTTCCATTCATATTACCAATAAATATTCCACTTTCAATTGCTCGCAGGATCTGGATGAAATTGATTTTATTATAAGCCTTGGCGGCGATGGCACTTTACTGGATGCCATCACTTTTGTAGGCGACAAAGGGATTCCGGTATTAGGAATTAATTATGGCCGGCTCGGCTTTCTCGCCAGTATCAGAAGAGACGAAATCCATTCTGCTTTGGAAGCTTTGGTAAAACGCACTTTTAAAGTTGATAAAAGATCTTTGGTGCATCTCGATGCAAATATGCCGTTGTTTAAAGGATTAAATTTTGCGCTGAATGAATTTACGATTCATAAAAAAGATACTTCGCCAATGATTAAAATTCACACCTATTTAAATGGTGAATTTTTAAATACTTACTGGGCGGACGGATTAATAGTAGCCACTCCTACCGGATCCACCGGCTATTCATTAAGCTGCAATGGACCTGTTGTTTTTCCTGATTCAGCCAGCTTTGTAATTACCCCGGTTTCGCCCCACAATTTAAATATTCGACCTTTGATCATTCCGGATGATTCTATTATTTCTTTTGAAATTGAAGGGCGCACAGATGGATTTTTATGCACCCTTGACAGCCGCAGGGAAATCGTTACAAAGGAAGTTCTGCTTGCCATCCGCAAGGAAGTTTTCGGCATTAACCTTGTAAGACTAAATGAAAATAACTTTTTACAAACACTCCGGAATAAGTTATCCTGGGGCCTTGATAAAAGAAATTGATAAATTTAACTTTATTGATAATTAAATCTTGCTTATTTCGTAATTTAATACTCAGTATTTTTGATCCGGAATTATGAAAAAATTTATTTCCCTTATAATTTTAACGCTCACTTTTGCGCTGCACGGTCATGCTCAAATGAATGAATATGACCAGGAAGGTGAGTTTGGTATCACTGCCGGATTAGCCCATTATTTTGGCGACCTCAATAATCGTAATCAAATCAACCGGCCAAAAATTGCTTTAGGTGCTTTTGTAAGAAAACAATTTGGCAATTATACTTCCGTTCGTCTTTCCGCTCATTATGCTCTTTTGGGTTACAGCGATATTTACAGCGACAACCAATACCAAGTAAGAAGAAATTTAAGTTTTAATACAAATATTTTTGAAATTGCACTTCAGGGAGATTTTAATTTTTTTAAATTTATTCCTACCGATCCGGCTCATTCATTTACTCCGTACGCCACACTGGGCGTTGGTTTCTTTAGTTACGATCCTTACGCCTTTTACGGAAATGAAAAAGTGTATTTGCGTCCTTTGAATACAGAAGGCGAAGGTTTTTATAAAGGACGAAAATCATACGGAAGCATGGCAATGTGTTTTCCGATTGGTTTCGGTTTAAAATATGCAATTAACGATAAAGTCAATCTTTCTTTTGAAGTTACACATCGCTTTACAACTACAGATTATATTGATGATGTAAGTACAACTTATATTGGCGTTGATAAATTTCCATCACCAAACGGAGGAAAATCAATCGCCGCAATTATGCAGGATCGTTCTGTTGAAGTCGGCACTCCCATTGGCATTGAAGGCCGCCAACGCGGTTTTAGCAAACAAAAAGATCAATACATTATTGCCGAATTTGGTGTCTCGTTTAATATTACTTCTTATCGTTGCCCGACCGCCAAACCTTAAAAATTTTTACCCAAATTCTGTTTAAACTATTTCTTACTTTTGTTCTGGTCAGGCTGCTGAATGCCTGACTTCTTTTTTTTAAAATACAATGAGTTTAAAAGAAAAATTGATCGCCGAAAGACTTCCCCGGCACATTGCAATTATAATGGATGGCAACGGCCGCTGGGCAAAAGAAAAAGGCAAAGGCCGGCTTTTTGGACATTATAACGGCGTAGAAAGTGTACGAAATATTGTAGAAGGCTGCGCCGAATTGCAAATCGGATATCTTACGCTGTATGCTTTCAGTACCGAAAACTGGGACCGTCCAAAAGATGAAGTAACCGGATTAATGGAATTGCTGGTTAAGACAATTCGTACGGAAGTAACTACGCTTAATAAAAATAATATTCGACTTCATGTAATTGGGAACATTGATCTGCTTCCTTCAAATGCGCACAAAGAATTGAGTGAAGCTTGCGAAGAAACAAAAAACAATTCAGGGCTCAATCTGATAATGGCACTCAGTTACAGCAGCCGGTGGGAAATTTTAAATGCTGTAAAAAATATTGGAAAAGAAATAAAGTATGGGAAAATCGAACCTGTCACAATTACAGATGAAATTTTTAAACAGCATTTGTGTACAGCTGATTTTCCCGATCCTGAATTAATGATCAGAACAAGTGGTGAATACCGGATCAGTAATTTTTTATTATACCAACTTGCTTATGCTGAATTATATTTTACCGAAACTCTTTGGCCCGATTTCAGAAAAGAAAATTTGTATGAAGCACTGCTCGATTATCAAAATCGCGAAAGAAGATTTGGAAAAATTAGCGAACAACTCTAAATCAATCAGGCCAACAACTCTACTGCTTGTTATTCACTACTTTTTTCCTTCAATTTCTTGTGACTGATTTAACAAAAACTTTTAATAATTGAAATTAACTTGCCGCCCTATTAAAATCGATTTAATGCATAAGATCTACAAGATCCTTCTCTTGATAGCTGTCACTTTTACTGTCCCAACTATTGTCCCTGCCCAGATTTTGAAGGATTCTGTACCTCCGGTTTCTCTAAAAAAAGATACTGTCTCCAACCCATCTTTATTAAAAGATACGCTTCCACAAATTGCAAAAACTGATACTACTCCTTCCTCCGTAAATGTGGAACTGGAAAATATTTTTAATGCAAAAAATCCAAAGTCATACACTTTAGCTCACATAACCGTTACCGGTACTACATTCGACCCGAACCTTATTATTTCTATTTCCGGGCTAGCCGTTGGCGGTAAAATAACGCTTCCCGGAAGCGATGATTTTTCCACAGCAATCACTAATTTATGGAAACAAAATCTTGTTTCCGATGTTGAAATTTATTTGACACAGTTGGTAGGCGACAGTCTTTCTATAGAAATTAATGTTACCGACAGGCCGGTATTATCCACTTTTAAATTCAAAGGCATTTCAAAAACAGAAGCCGATGATATTACCAAAAAGCTTGACCTGCAAAAGGGACGAGTGACGAGGGTTACAGAGGGTTTTAAAGTTTCATCTATTGCTACTATTAAGAAATTTTTTGTAGATAAAGGATACAGGAATGTAGATGTGGTGGTCAATCAAATAAAAGATACAAAAGCTGCCAACGCCGTTAATATTCTTTTTACAATTAATAAAAATGGCAAGGTTAGAATCAACAATATTTATTTTGCCGGCAACCAGAAAATCCCGGATCTGAAATTGAAAAAGCAAATGAAGGGAACAAAGGAGAAAAGCAGGTTCACTTTATTTCCTTCGGAAGATTATAATGTGTACGATTCCACTAAAAATAATCATCTTACATTCAATCAATACCTTGGAGAAAACGGCTATTTAATTCCATCCAAAACAAAAGAACTTTTAGATCCTTATGTCAGGTTTAAATTTCTTACTTCATCAAAATTTAATGAAAAGAAATATCTAGAAGACAAAAATAAAATCTTAGATTATTACAACTCTCTCGGCTTTCGCGATGCTACAATCGTTGCTGATACAACTTATAATGACAAAGGTAATCTTGACGTGGCCATCAAACTTACAGAAGGACATCGTTATTATTTTGGCAATATCACCTGGAAAGGAAACACAAAATATTCTGATTCGATCTTAAGTCTGATTTTAGGAATTAAAAAAGGCGATATTTATAATGCAGAAACTTTAAATAAAAAATTAGGCGTAATTCCATCTGCCGAAGGTGGAGATATTGGTAGCTTATACATGGATGACGGTTATTTATTTTTCCATGTTACTCCGGTAGAAACCGCAGTTTATAACGATACTATTGATCATGAGATACGAATAGTGGAAGGGCCACAAGCTACCATTGGCAAAGTAGAAATAGCAGGTAATGATAAAACCAAAGAGTATGTAATCAGACGGGAATTGCGCACCATTCCCGGAGAAAAATTTAGCCGTGAAAAAATAATCAGAACCCAAAGAGAACTTTCTCAATTAGGCTATTTTGACGCTGAAAAAATTTCACCGGCTATTGATCAGCATCCTGAAAACGGGACTGTAGATATTACCTGGAATCTGGTAGAAAAATCTTCCGATCAACTCGAACTTTCGGCTGGTTTCGGCGGTGGAATCGGGCTAACAGGAACTTTGGGTGTTACGTTTAATAACTTTTCCATCTATAATATTTTCAAGAAAAAGGCTTGGGATCCTTTGCCGGTGGGCGATGGACAAAAATTAAGTTTGAGAGCGCAAAGCAATGGAAAACAATTCCGTTCTTACAATTTCTCATTTACTGAACCATGGCTCGGAGGCAAGAAAAGAAATCCATTTACTATTGGATATTATGATACAAAATATGCAAACGCTTATGATCCTATGACCGGTTATTATAATGGCTCTTACGCAGATTCTTCTTACATCAAAAACACCGGCATCAGCGTTTCTCTTGGTAAACAATTAAGATGGCCTGATGATTTCTTTTCATTGGTTTACCAGTTAAATTATCAGCGCTACAAACTGAAGAATTATAATATTTTTCCTGGATTATTAAACGGTATTTCAAATAATATCAGTTTTAAAATTACGCTGGCAAGAAGTTCTGCCGGACCAAATCCGATTTTCCCGACAAGTGGTTCAAACTTTATTTTAAGCACTGAGTTAACGCCGCCATATTCCATGTTTAGAAATGGAGCCGCGTTAACTACTGCCGATCAATATAAATGGGTTGAATATCATAAAGAACGTTTTACTGCTCAATGGTATGTACCAATCGGGCAGGGAAGGGGAGAAAATAAAGACAAACAATTTATTTTATATGCCGCTGCCAAGTATGGTTTTATGGGAAGATATACAGACAAAGCGCCAGTTTCCCCATTTGGCCGTTTTCAATTAGGCGACGCAGGGCTTAGCAATAATTACGGATTGCTGGGTTACGATATTATCGCTCATCGCGGATACCCAGTTTATGATAATTCCAATCCAAAAATAAATCCTGATCTGAGCCAGGCTGCTAACTTTTTTACGATCTTCAATAAATATACAATGGAAATGAGATACCCGTTTAGCACAAGCGCCAGCAGCACAATTTATGGGCTTGCATTTTTTGAAGCGGCAAACGGTTGGTATAGTTTTAAGGATTATAATCCTTTTCAATTGCGGAGATCTGTTGGCGTTGGAATGCGTTTCTTTCTGCCAATGTTCGGTTTGCTTGGATTTGATTATGGAATCGGATTGGATAGAATTAATTCAACAACCGGGTTAAAAGGAGCAGCTAAATTTACGTTTATGCTTGGCCAGGAGCCGGAATAATTGAAAATATAAATCTTGATTATTTGTTTGTTTACTGAAAGATTTCATTGTTAAACGATAAAAAATTAATTTAGAAGTCAAAAGAATTGTTATGAAAAAAATATTTTTTATCTTATGTATCTGTTTCGTTTTCACCGGAAGCAACGTTGCTCAACGATATGCTGTAATTGATTCAAAATATATTTTAGACAAGCTTCCGGATTATAAAGATGCCCAACAAAAACTGGATCAGTTTAGCAAAATGTGGCAGCAGGAAATTGATCAAAAATCTGCCGACCTCGATAAAATGTATAAAGATTATGACGCCGAAAAAGTGATGTTAAGTGACGAATTGAGAAAAAAAAGAGAAGACGAAATATATAATAACGAAAAAGAGGTTCGCGATCTTCAAAGAAAAAGATTTGGTTACCAGGGCGATCTTTTTAAAAAACGTGAAGAACTGATAAAACCAATACAGGACAAGGTTTATAACGCGATACAAAAATTAGCGGTAGCAAAATTATATGATTTCATTTTAGATAAAAGTGAAGGAATTACCGTTATATTTGCCGACCCAAAATTGGATAAGAGCGACGATGTGCTGAAAGAATTGGGTGTTAAATAATTGTCAAACAAAAAAACAGGTGCAGCCTAAAATTGAATTTTAAACACTTTATAAAAAACAAACCTTAAAACAAAAATGAAACAATTTCTAACGATCCTTTTTATTTCAGCAGGAATATTCGGATTTTCAACTACGACTAACGCGCAAAAAATCGGATACATCAGCGCTGATGAAATTATACAACTAATGCCCGAAGCTGCAACCGTACAAGCTCAGCTCGATCAGTATCAGCAATCATTATATCAAAATGCGCAGGATAAACAGGCCGCATTAAATGAAGCAGTTGCAAAATTTATAAAAGACTCATCAACCATGAGTCCAAGCCTGAAGGAAGTGAAAAGAAGTGACCTTCAGAAACAAAACCAAGAACTTGCCGGAGAACAACAAAAAATCCAAAACGATTTTGAACAAAAAAGGCAGGAACTTTCTATTCCAATACAAAAGAAGTTGCAGGCAGCTATTGAAGCTGTAGCAAAAGAAAACGGCTACACTTATGTAATGCCAACCCAGGCGTTAATCGTTATGCCTCCGGGTAATGATATAGGCCCGTTAGTAATAAAAAAACTTGGCTTAAAAGAACCAACGAGCACAACTACTCCGGCAAAAAAATAGTCAGATCAAAATTAAATTTCTCAAGCCACTCATTAAAACCGGGTGGCTTGTTTATTTTTGGTAAATGAAGAAATCTCCAATCGGCGTTTTTGATTCTGGCTATGGTGGACTTACGATTTTAAAAGAAATAAAAAATCTGCTGCCCCAATACGATTTTGTTTATCTCGGCGATAATGCCAGAACACCTTATGGTTCGCGTTCCTTTGAAACGGTTTATGAATATACTTTAGAATCAGTGAAATGGTTGTTCAAACAAAATTGTCCGCTCATTATTTTAGCCTGCAACACGGCATCAGCAAAGGCCTTGAGAACAATTCAGCAAAAATATCTTCCTGAATATGGTGCTAAAAAAAGGGTGCTTGGCGTGATAAGGCCGACAGCTGAAATCATTGGCAATTATTCAAATACAAAAAATATTGGAGTTCTGGGGACAAAAGGAACCGTACAATCAGAATCGTATTTGATCGAAATTGAAAAGTTTTTTCCTGAAATAAAAGTGTTTCAACACGCTTGTCCAATGTGGGTTCCTTTGGTGGAAAATAAAGAATTCGATTCTGAAGGAGCTGATTTTTTTATAAAAAAAGACATTGATCTCTTATTAAAAAAATCTGCTAAAATTGACACAGTTTTGCTCGCCTGTACACATTATCCTTTGTTACTGGAAAAAATAAAACAGAATTTATCAAAAAATATAAATGTAATTTCTCAGGGAAATATTGTTGCCAAAAGTTTGCAAGATTATTTACAAAGGCATCCCGAAATAGAAGCGAAATGTAGTAAAAACGGCAGTTTAGAATTTTTCACAACAGATTCAACAAATGATTTTGATAAACATTCAGAAATATTTTTCGGAGAAAAAGTAAATTCCAGACATGTTGATTTGTGATGTTTATCGATATAAACTTTTTTAATTCCCCATTTGTGTCAATTCGCACAATTCATGGCAAAAAAAACCTTCCACAAGTAAAAATTTAAAAATCTTTTCTTACTTTTGCTGCCCTTTCACAAACAGCAGGGATGGTGCCCGGCTGAGAAGATGGAAACAATTTTAATTAAAAAGGAAAAACAATAAACAATGCCAGGAAAAAAACGTACTTACCAGCCGCACAAGCGCCGCCGTAAAAGTGTACATGGTTTCAGAGAGCGCATGTCAACCGCAAATGGTCGTAAAGTTTTGGCAAGCCGCAGAAAAAAAGGGCGCCATAAACTGACCGTTTCTGATGAACACGGAAGTAAAAAATAAATAGTTACTCCAAAATATTTTTGAAAATAGCCTCTTTTTACGGGGCTATTTTTATTTTATCTTTAATTTATTTTTCATCTTCAATCAGTATTTTATCACACAAGGATTCACTTTAAAAGCGCATGAAAGATTAAAAAGCCGGAAGATTCTTCAACGGATTTTTAAAGAAGGAAAATCATTTTCTCATTTCCCTTTCAGAGTAATGTATCTCGAGACTGAAAATCAGGTTTCGCCATTACAAGCCGGCTTTACGGTCAGCACACGCCATTTTAAAAGGGCAGTTGATAGAAATCGGATAAAAAGATTAATGCGTGAATCTTATCGTTTGCAAAAAAATAATCTGCTGAATGAATTGCAGGAAACTCGAAAAAGCCTGGCAGTATTTTTTATTTATACAGGAAATGAATTGCCAGAGTACAAAGATGTTTTTGAAAAAACCGGTAGTGCTCTTCAACGCCTTGAAAAAATTATAGCAGGAGAGAATTAAAATTGTGATTATTTGTTGTTTACTCCAAAAACAAATCCGTATAAAGCTTCCTACCAGGGGCGACTGCATACTTCTTCAAATCAGAAATTCCTTCTTCAGCCAAAACTTCTTCATCAATAAAACAATTGCCTGTACAAACGGAAGAAGACCGTTGTAAAATATAGAACGCGCTGTCAGCTAGGATTTCAGGAGTTCGGCTCATATTAATAAGCATTTCTCCTCCCAATAAATTTCTCACTGCCGCGGTTGCGATTGTTGTTCGCGGCCACAAAGTATTTGCCGCAATATTGTATTTTTTTAATTCACCTGCAAGGCCCAAAGCAATCATGGTCATGTTGTATTTACTCATTGTATAAGCAACATGATTGGTCAACCATTTTTCAGTGAGATTGATTGGCGGCGAAAGATTTAAAATGTGTGGATTGGTTCCATCTTTCAAAAAAGGAATACAGGTTTTAGTTACATAAAAAGTTCCTTTCACATTAATGTCAAACATCAAATCAAAGGTTTTTTGTTCTGTCTGTTCTACCGGATTTAATGAAATTGCAGAAGCATTATTTATTAAAATATCAATTCCCCCAAAAGTCTGAACCGCTTTTTCGACCGCTTCTTTTATCTGATCTTCAAAACGAATATCGCACTGAACAGCCAATGCTTTTCCGCCAGCTTTTTCGATTTCATTTGCGGCGCTAAAAATAGTTCCGCCCAGTTTCGGATTTTCCTCAATTGATTTCGCAGCCACAATAATATTTGCCCCTTCAGCTGCAAGCCGCAATCCTATTGCTTTTCCAATACCCCGTGAAGCGCCGGTTATAAATACTGCTTTGTTTTTGAAACTCATAAAAGAAATTGTTTTTTTAAATAACTTTTAATCTAATTCAGAATTTGCGCAGAAGTGCAAAAAGTTCATGCAGTAAACAAACAAATAATCAGAAATTTGTTTTCTTTTCTTTCGTAAAATTGAAGTTTCAATTTCAAACTTCTCTTGTTCCACCAACCACTTTAACATCATAGCTTTCGGCATCAATATTAAATTGTTTTTTATAAGCAGGCAATATTTTTGACAAAAATAATTTAACGCCATCTTGTTTTACAATATTAATTGTACAGCCACCAAAACCGCCGCCCATCAGCCTTGCGCCGATTACGTCGTTATTATCTTTTACTGCATCTACTAAAAAATCGAGCTCTTTACAACTTACCTCGTAAAGATTTTTCAACCCTTCATGCGTTTGAAACATGAGTTTTCCAAAACCAATTAAATCATTTTCTTTTAAAAGATTCGCTGCTCTTTTGGTACGCAGAATTTCTTCTACGACAAACAAACAGCGATTGTAAATTCTATTTCCCATTTCACTTTTAAAAGGCAAAAGTTGATCAGAATTTTTAATGTCTCTGAAAGATTGAACGCGTAATCCTTTCTTTAAAATTCCCAAACCTTTTTGACATTCCTCTCTTCTTTGATTATATTCAGAACCGGCGAGTGAATGATGCACTTTTGTATTGATCAGAATAATTTCATACTCTTCTATGTTTAAAGGAATATATTCATTGGCAATATTTTTTGTATCCAGTAGCATCACCGAGTTTTTCTTGCCCATCATGTTGGCGTATTGATCCATAATACCACACATCACTCCCGGAAAATTATGTTCGGCACGCTGGCCAAGTAAAGCCAAATCTTTCCGATTCATTTTAAAATTACAAAGCTCATTCAGGCCAAAAGAAATACCGCCTTCCAATGCAGCAGAAGATGACAAGCCTCCACCAATCGGGATGTCGCCGCCGAAAGCGCAATCAAATCCTTTTATGCCCAAATTCAGTTTTTGAAATTCATTGACAACACCAAGAACATAATTTTTCCATCCATCCATTTTTTTTACTTCTGAAAGAGGCACTGAAATGCTTTCATCAAAATCAATAGAATAACAATTTATTTTTTCAGAATTATTTAATGCGATCGCAAAAAAAATCCCCTTGTCAATTGCAGCAGGCATCACAAATCCATCGTTATAATCAATGTGTTCGCCGATGAGATTAATTCTTCCGGGAGAATAAAAAAGACGCGGATCTTCCGCAAATTTTTCCTCAAAAACTTTTTTTACATCCGCTGCATCTTTATTCATAAATTTTTTTTAAAAGTTGAATTTTATAAGAAGTCTTGAACAATGCGGACTGGCCTGCTTCGAGTGTGATAAATCCCATCCCATTATTAAATGCATCTGGCGGGCCACTTACATTTTCTATCGCAATACTTCTTCGATGCGAAGGTGTATATATTTGCAAATATGGATAGGATTCATCAGGAAGAAATTGCACTTCAAAATTCTTTTCAACATTTCTTAAAACGCAGAGTGGCTGGCATTCCTGGGTATCCAATGTAAAACAATTATCTAAAAATGTATCACCGATTTTTTCTATAGTAGAAAACTTTTTATAATCAACAAAATTCCCTGTTGGAATTAATTCACTATTAAATTCAACCATATTTTTCGACTGAAATTCCAAATGTAAATCGTTGATAGAATCGCTCAAAGTAAAGTATGGATGCCAGCCATCCTGCATCGGAATCAGGCCTTTATCTTTGTTAATGCATTCCGTTGTAACCGTTAATTTATTTTCCGGCTCCAACCTCCAGGTTACGATGCAATCATAATTAAAAGGATAGCCAGGATCTTCTGCCCGGTATTCGTATTTCATCGTAACAGAAGCGTTTAATTCATTCGCTGTTTGAGAAGTTATTTCAAATGCTTTATCGTACAACTCGCCATGCAAGGCATGTTTAGCCGGCAACGATTTTTGGATAAAATATTCTTTACCGCCAAAAGTATATTTTGCCTGATCCATTCTGCAGACAAAAGGAGAAAGTTTGCATCCTTTAAACCCTTTTTCTATCACTTCCTTTTTAAATTCTGCATGAGATTGAAAGCTGTCAATTACGTTAACTCCTTCTACAGCAAACTCATGCAACATCGCACTGCATGAGGGAAGAATCGAAATATAATTATCGGTAACATCATTCCTTATAATAACTTTTTCAAAGCCTGCTTCTGATTTTTTTTCTATTAAAAACATATTGCCGAATTTACAGAAAACTTTTTTTAATTTGATTCCAGGATTTTCATCACTACTTTTTCTTCCGGTGAAAGGCAGGCCTTTCCATCATCTTTTTCAATCTTATCAAGTTGGGCGATATATTTTTCTAAATGACGGTTTTCATAAAGAGAAAGGATTATAGGATGTACATAATATTTTTTACAAACCGTTCTCGTATTTCCTAAATGCCCCGAAACAATATCAAGAGCTTCAACTATTTTTCTTTTAGCTTCCGTTACCGTTTCACAACAACCAATTGATTTTAATGCAAGAAAGGCCTGCACGGTTCCGGCCCACGTCCTAAAATCCTTTGCTGTAAAATCCTGATGACTTATTTCACGGATATAATTATTTACTAAACCAGAATCAATAGAATGATGATTCCCTTCCTCATCATAATATTGAAATAATTCTTTGCCTGGAACGTCCCGGCATTTCTTTATAATGCCGGCAAGTTTTTTACTTTTTAACTTTATTTTATGCGCCACACCTTTTTTCCCATTAAAAGAAAACGTGACTGCATTTCCTTCAAATTTTACATGCCGGTCTTTCAAAGTTGTTAATCCAAAAGAGCCATATTCTTTCTCGTAAAACGAATTCCCAATCCGGATATTCGTTCGCTCCATCAGGCTCACAACGGCCGCCAAAACTTTTCGTTCAGATAATTCAGGAATGCTTAAATCCTTCTCTAATTGCAACCGAATTTCCGGCAAGGCTTTCCCAAAATCATGAAGGCGATAAAATTTTGTTTCATTCCTTAATGAATTCCAATGAGAATGATATCTATATTGTTTCCTGTTTTTTACATCATAACCGGTCGCCTGCAAATGCCCGTTTTCTTTTTTACAGATCCAAACTTTTTCCCATGCCGGAGGAATGGCCAAATGTTTTATTCGCAAAAGTTCTTCATCATCTTTTACCAGTTCCTCTTTATAATAATATTCAAAAGCTTCACCTTTTTTTCTTCTTTCAATTCCAGGTTCCTTATCGGTTACATAAACAAGATGTGCTGCTAAGGCAGTTTTCGCTTCGTCCTTTACAATGCTTCTTAATTTTCTTTTAGAAATTCGGGGAAGTTCTTCAGCTACTTCGTTCATGTAATTTTTTTAAATTTTTATCCGTTTACTATCTCGCCGCCATTTGGATGCAGCACCTGACCGGAGATATAACTTGAATCGTCATTGCACGCTAAAAATAAATAGCAAGGTGCCACTTCTGCCGGCTGTCCACCGCGATGCATTGGTGTACCTTTTCCATGTTGTTTTAATTGAGTTGGCGGAAAAGAAGCTGTTATCAAAGGTGTCCATATTGGTCCTGGAGCAACCGCATTTACGCGAATTCCTCTACTGACCAGATTATCACTGAGGCTTCTGGTAAAAGCTACAATCGCGCCTTTTGTGGATGCGTAGTCTATTAGTTTTGGATGCCCGTGATAAGCCGTAACAGAAGTAGTGTTCACAATCGCGCTTCCCTTTTTCATATGTGGCAGGGCGGCTTTCGTGATCCAGAACATAGCAAAAATATTTGTTTCAAAAGTCTTGATCATGTCTTCTGTTTTAATGTCCTCCAAAGATTCTCTTTCGGTTTGCGTACCTGCATTATTGATCAAAACATCAATTCTTCCAAATTCTTTTATTGTTTTATCAATCGCTTGTTTACAAAAGTTTTCCTGCCTTAAATCCCCGCGAATCAATAAACATTTTCGGCCATACTCTTCTACTTTTTTCTTTGTGTCATCGGCATCAACATCTTCATTCAAGTAAACGATTGCGACATTTGCGCCTTCCTTTGCAAACAGCAAGGCGCACGCTTTTCCAATTCCACTATCGGCGCCTGTAATAAATAAAATTTTATCTTTCATTTTATTACATGAATTGCCTTTGGGAGTCGTATCCGGAGCCGGATCCATCTTTTTTGAAGAATCGGTTTTGATTGGTTCGGTCGTTCCTTTTTTTTCTTTTTTTTCTGTATCTGAAGGCATAATCCTCTATTTTAATTTTGAGTAAATTCTTCTACAATATTTAAAAAAGGCCGGCTTTGATTGCCCGCCTTTTTAAAGAATTGATAAGTAGTATTTTATTCATCCGTTTCATCTACTTCAAAAAATTCAGCTTCACTGTCTATTTTTTTTTATTCTTATCAAATTGCTTGGTATGTTTATTTTTTTTGCCACCTGCGGCCGTAAGATTCAGTTGGGTATTTGTTCCTGCGGTGAGGCCGCCTGTTTGTCGCGGCTCATTCGTTTCTGTTCCCAATTCGTTGCTTCCCATTGAAGGATTCGTTATTCTTTCTGTATCTGGCATAATAATTTTTGTTTTAGTGAATAATTTTTAAGAAAGAAAAATATATGCCAAAACCGGACTACAAGTGTTATCTCTTTTTGATGTTATTTTACAAATGAATTTTCTTGCACACGCCTTCCTTTCCTTTAATGATCCTGATATTTTAACCGGCAACATGATCAGTGATTTTGTAAAAGGGAAAAAAAAATTTGACTATCCCCTATCAATTCAAAAGGGAATTTTTTTGCATCGGGAAATTGATACTTTTACTGATTTTCATCCGGTAACCGCAAAAGCAAAAGAGCTTTTCCGTCCGCACTACCGTTTATATTCCGGCGCTTTTGTGGATATTGTTTATGATCATTTTTTGGCATTAGATAAACAACAGTTTGCAGAAGATAGCGGTCTCGAAAATTTTACCAAAAAAACTTTTAATTATCTTGATGAAAATGTTTCCCATTTCCCCGCCACCTTTCAAAAAATGTTTCCTTACATGAAATTGCAAAACTGGTTGTTTGAATATCGTTTAAAAGAAGGAATCCGCAAAAGCTTTACAGGCTTGGTTCACAGGGCAACTTATTTGAATGAATCCGAAATTGCTTTTAAAATTTTCAATACACATTATAAAGAATTTGAAAGTTATTACCAGCAGTTTTTCCCTGAATTGAAAGATTTTGCTTTTAGGAAAATGCAAGAGATTATTGTTTAACCGGATTAATCAAACGATTGAATTAATTTGTTTTGTAATTATCAATTCAAAATCCTAATTATTTATTCGTTTACTGCATAATTAGTTATTTTGTAAAAATAGTTTGAGTAAACTTCAACTTTGAAGGGCTCAAAAAATGATCACTTTTAAATAAAAACATTTTGAAACAGGAAACGAAATTTATTCATGCGGGCGCGGAACCAGATCCAACAACAGGCGCTATTATGGTTCCAATTTATCAGACTTCTACGTTTGTTCAGGAAAGCCCTGGCGTGCATAAAGGTTATGAATATGCAAGAACGCAAAACCCTACCAGGCACGCATTAGAGACGGCTTTGGCCATCGCTGAGAATGGAAAATATGGCCTATGTTTTGCCAGTGGATCTGCAGCAGCAGATGCGGTAATTAAACTATTAAATCCGGGTGATGAAGTAATTGCAGCAAATGATATGTATGGTGGTACTTACCGGCTTTTCACCAAAATTTTTGAAAAATATGGAATCAAATTTCATTTTGTAAACATGCAGGATGCAAATGAGGTTTCAAAATTTATTAATCAAAATACAAAACTCATCTGGACAGAAACGCCGACAAACCCGATGATGAATATCACTGATATTGCTGCTGTTGCTATAATTGCAAAAAAGAATAACGTTTTGCTTTGTGTTGACAATACTTTTGCATCGCCTTATTTACAAAATCCACTGGATTATAGCGCTGACATCGTTTTGCATTCTGCTACCAAATATATTGGCGGCCACAGTGATTGTGTTCATGGTTGTTTAATTATGAATGATGAAAATGTTTATGAACGATTGAAATTTATTCAAAATAGTTGTGGCGCGATTCCCGGCCCACAGGATTGTTTTTTAATTTTAAGAGGGTTAAAAACGCTTCATGTGCGAATGAAACGCCACTGTGAAAATGGAGAAAAAATTGCTCATTGGCTTAGAAATAATCCAAAAGTTGATAAAGTATTTTGGGCAGGATTTGAAAATCATCCAAATCATGAAGTTGCCAAAAAACAAATGCGCGGGTTTGGTGGTATGATGAGCTTTACTTTGAAAGATGACAGCGTTGAAGCAGCAAAAAAAGTCCTCTCGTCCACGAAACTCTTTTCTTTGGCAGAAAGCCTTGGCGGCGTCGAAAGCTTGATCGGACACCCCGCAACGATGACTCATGCAAGTATTCCGCGAGAAGAAAGATTGAAAAATGGTTTAGTAGATTCCTTGATCCGATTAAGTGTCGGAATTGAAGATGCAGATGATTTAATTGACGATTTGAATCAGGCGATTGGATAATCTTTGAATAAAATTTACGATTTTATAGAAGATTAAAATAACCGCAACAAGTGAAAGCGAACCTCAACGATCTCAAAAAGTTTCTTGACAAAAAAGTAACCCAGTTTAATAATCCTGATTTTATAAAAGGCGACCCAGTCTGCATTCCACACCTATTTTCTAAAAAACAAGATATTGAAATTGCTGGATTTTTTGCAGCCATATTTGCCTGGGGAATCCGCAAAACAATCATAAATAAATCCAAATTGCTTTTTGAATTAATGGATTATGCGCCTTATAATTTTTGTGTAAATCATACGGATGAAGATTTGAAAAAACTGGAAAAATTTTGTCATCGCACCTTTAACGACACGGACCTTTTATATTTTATTTCTTTCTTTAAATTTCATTATTCGAAAAATAAATCTTTAGAAAGCGCTTTCTTTAACAACAAAACATTGAATCAATCTGAGTATGTTGTAGAGAATTCATTAAATCATTTCTACGAATATTTTTTTTCTCTGGAGGACGTCCCTCAAAGAACTAAAAAGCACATTGCATCGCCGGCAAAAAATTCTAGTTGCAAAAGATTGAACATGTATTTAAGATGGATGGTGCGTAATGATGATAAAGGAGTTGATTTTGGAATTTGGAAAAAAATCTCTCCTTCACAATTAATTTGCCCTGTAGATGTGCATGTGGCAAGGGTTTCGCGCCACTTTAATTTATTGAAAAGAAAACAAGTAGATTGGTTTGCTGCACTTGAATTAACCGAAGAATTAAAAAAGCTCGATCCAAGCGATCCTGTAAAGTACGATTTTGCTTTGTTTGGTTTGGGAGTTTTAGAAAAATATTAATTGTAGGTTCGTTTTTTTTGAATCTAAAATAATTTGAAGCTTGGAATCAAAAAATCAACAATCACTTCCTGATAAAATAATCACTGCAACAAATTCAATTGACGAAAATTCAAAAGAAAAAATCCGTGAAGAATTAATTCATTTAATCAATGAATTGATTAATAAAGATTTTTCCGCTCTAATGCAATTGCTCTACAGGATTGATGTTGATGAAAAAAAAATCAGGTCTTGCCTTAGCCAAATCACAAATGAAGATTCAGCAAATATTTTATCGGATTTAATTATTGAGCGGCAAATCCAAAAAATAGAAAGCCGCAAAAAATTCTCTAAAAAAAATGAAATTGAAGATCTTGAAAAGTGGTAGAAAAGCTTCGAACCGAATCTTGTGATTTTAAGATTATGATGACAAGGAAGTCTTTTTTTCATACATTAATTTTTGAACTTCTTCTTTATTTTCCTTTTCCTTTTTTAAGTCGAAGGCTGTTCCAAAAACTAAATCCCATAAATGTGAACTTACTCCAAATCCTTTCTGTTCATCTTTATAATGATGCAGATGATGATTACGCCAGATTGGCTTCATCCATTTGAATGGCGGGTTCCAGGCATGGATTGCATAATGCATACTTCCATAAAGAAGGTAACCTAAAATAAATCCGGGAAAAAATGCAAAAGCATTGGTGCGCATGATTGCATACATCAAAAGAAACACGATTGATGCAATAATGATACTTGGAACCGGCGGCATAAATAAACGTTGCTTATCTCTCGGAAATTCATGATGATTCCCGTGCATCACATAACTAACTCTCTGCATTCGCGGGCTATCGCTTGCTAAATGAAAAACAAAACGATGCATCATATATTCAAAAAATGTCCAGAAAAAGACGCCACCCAAAAAGAGCAATGTAATGTTCAAAGCTGTAAAACCGAATTTACTTTCGGTGTAATAAAGCAAAAATATAATCAGTGGTAAATATAATCCCCAGATAACAAGCGGGTGGGTTTTTGTAAAATACTCTAAATATTGATTTCTGAAAATTTGAGCCTGTCCTTTATTATGAATTTTTTCGAATTTCATAGCATTCATCTCCTTTTGCAAAAGTACGCGAAAAGTATTCCATTTTTTAAATCACACCAATTCATCGTTGCAAAAAAAATTTTCAAAAGCCTGATTAAAAATTATTTGTAATCCTGGGGAAATTATTGCAATATTCCTCAGTTTGAGAAATCTTATAAAAGTGTCATCAATTTCCAGCGATCTTCATTGTTCAATTCTTCGTCTATTCATCCTTCCAAAAAAAATTATCTTGCAATACAATTAAAATTTTATTTGATGAAATTAGTTTCGTATTTAAAAGAAGATCGCGAGCAATTAGCGATTCTGGTAAACGGATTATTGTTTGATACAGACAATTTACATCCGAATTTGCCCGTCACAATGACAATGTTTTTAAACTATTGGGACGACATTTTTCCCATAGCGCATTCCATCAATAAAAAATTGGTTGAAGGAACAAACCGCTACCGTGCAATTCCTTTGGAAGAAGCAGAATTGCTTGCGCCGGTTCCCAATCCTATCAGTTGCCGCGATGCATATGCTTTTCGCCAGCATGTGGCTACAGCCCGAAGAAACAGGAAGGCAGAAATGCTCGCGGAATTTGATCAATACCCTGTTTTTTATTTTACCAATCACAACAGCATCATCGGGCCGGGAAAAATAATTTGCATGCCCGATCATTTTAAAAAACTGGATTTTGAATTGGAAATTGCGATTGTTATTTGTAAGCCCGGGAAAAATATAAAAGCCTCGGAAGCCGATGAATATATTGGCGGCTATATGATCATGAATGACCTGAGTGCACGCACTTTGCAGATGGAAGAAATGAAATTAAATCTTGGCCCGGCGAAAGGAAAAGATTTTGCGACCGCAACAGGCCCATGGCTGGTTACGCCGGACGAACTGGAAGATTTTAAAATTCTGCCACAGGAAAATCACACAGGAAATGCGTACAATTTAAAAATGACCTGTAGCATAAATGGTGTGCAGGTAAGCGAAGGAAATTTTGCTGATATGAATTGGACATTTGCAGAAATAATTGAACGTGCGAGTTATGGAGTGCAATTATTTCCAGGCGATGTGATTGGCAGTGGAACCGTTGGTACCGGGTGTTTTCTTGAATTGAACGGAACCGGAAAATTGAACGATTCAAATTACCAGGAACAATGGTTGCAGGAAGGCGATGAAATTGAAATGGAAATTGAAGGGCTTGGAAAATTAAAAAATACGGTCGTAAAAGATGAAAGTGATTTTTCTATTTTGGAATTGAAAAAGAATATTCTGTGATCCAGTAAACCAACAAATAAAGCGAATTTTTATTTTTAAAAAGGTTGTTTTTTAGATTTCGAAACCCACGTTACATTTCTTCCTTTCTATTTATTGGCATTTTTTTCGATGATGCTTTTACAGCTTTATCGCTCACTCTTAACTTTTAAAATATTTATTGATGAATCCCAATCCTAAATTAAAAGGGCAAAGCGCTTTGGTAACTGGCGCCAACAGTGGCATTGGCGAAGCAGTAGCAATTGCTTTGGCAAACGACGGCGCTAACGTGGTTGTCAATTATGTAAGTCATCCTGAAAATGCGGATGCGGTTGTAAAACAAATTGAAAGCAACGGCGGCAAGGCCATTGCGATAAAAGCGGATGTGAGCAATGAAAGTGAAGTACAGACAATGTTTCAGCAGATGATTAAAGAATTTGGGACGATAGATATTTTGGTTAATAATGCAGGAATCCAAAAAGATTCGCCTTTAGAAAGTATGAGCCTTCATGACTGGCAACTTGTAATTAATGTAAATCTTACGGGCCAATTTTTATGTGCCCGCGAAGCGGTAAAAGAATTTATAAAACGCGGCGTGGTTAGAGAAAGAAGTTGTGCTGCCGGAAAAATTATTTGCATGAGCAGTGTTCACCAGGTTATTCCGTGGGCGGGCCATGTAAATTATGCATCGAGCAAAGGAGGAATTGAAATGATGATGAAAAGTATGGCCCAGGAACTGGCTCCAAAAAAAATCAGGGTAAATGCGATTGGCCCAGGCGCGATTGAAACACACATTAATGAAGCAGCATGGAGCACACCCGAAGCATTAAAAAAATTGTTGACGCTTATTCCTTACAACCGCGTTGGTATTCCTGAAGACATTGGTAAAGTGGCTGTTTGGCTCGCAAGCGATGAATCGGATTATCTGGTGGGCACTACTATTTTTGCGGATGGAGGCATGCTGCTTTATCCCGGTTTTTCTACAAATGGATAATTTTTTTCAACAGGAAACAAACAAATGATCCGAATTCTGAAGTGCCTGGATTTAAATAACAATGGGATGCAATCAATGGAAAAAATAAGCGATGACAAAAAGTGATAACGAGGAATTAAAAAGGTTAGAAGAAAATAAAACAAAAGATGTTCCTTTAGAAAAATGGGGACCATATTTAACCAATCGCCAATGGGGAACAGTTCGCGAAGATTACAGTGAGAATGGCGATGCCTGGAATTATTTTCCACACGATCATGCGCGCAGCAGGGTTTATCGTTGGGGCGAAGACGGCCTTGGCGGCATTTCTGACATCAATCAGCAATTGTGTTTTGCACTGGCTTTATGGAATGGTAAAGATCCCATTTTAAAAGAACGGTTTTTTGGATTATCAAATCCGCAGGGAAATCATGGCGAGGACGTGAAGGAACTTTATTATTATCTGGATAATGTTCCCTCGCATTTTTACATGAAATATTTGTACAAATATCCACAGTCAGAATATCCGTATTTAGACCTTATAAATGAAAATGCGAAACGGGGAAAGCGGCAACCCGAATATGAAATTCTTGACACCGGAATTTTTAATGACGACAAATATTTTGATGTTTTTATTGAATATGCAAAAGAAAACAGTGAAGATATTTTTATAAAAATTGAAGTGGTAAACCGGGGAAATGAAAAAGCACCGGTCACTGTTTTACCCACTTTATGGTTTTACAATAATTGGCAATATGGGGATGAAAAAAATAAGCCTTCGATTAGTTTTTTATCGGACCAATCAGTAAAAGCGCAACATGAAAAGCTTGGAAGTTATTATCTGTATTTTCAAAAAACAAATAATGTTCTTTTTACAGAAAATGAAACCAATTTTCAAAGGCTATTTAATAAACCGAATTCCACTGAATTTGTAAAAGATGCTTTTCATGAAGCCATCATTCATGGTACTGATTTTCAAAAATTAAAAGATAACAAAGGAGGAACAAAATGTTCGCCTGTTTATACTTTTGAAATAGAATCGAAGCAAACTGAAATTATTTATCTGCGGCTTTCCAATAAAAAAATTGATGATTTTTTTCCAAAAGATTTTGAACAGATTTTTTCAAAAAGAAAAAAAGAAGCGGATAATTTTTATGAAAATATCCATCCTGATTGCACTGATGACCAAAAAAGTATTCAGCGCCAGGCATTTGCCGGTTTGCTTTGGAACAAACAATTTTATCATTATGATGTGGGAAGATGGATTCATACAAGCGATGGCATAACGCCTATTTCAGAAGCGCGAAAACACGGCAGGAATTATCTTTGGAAATACTTAAAAAATCTTGATATTTTATCTATGCCGGATAATTGGGAATATCCATGGTATGCCGCATGGGATATGGCTTTTCATTGTATTACCATGGCAGTGATTGATCCGCTTTTTGCCAAGCATCAGTTAAGTTTATTAATGCGAGAATGGTACATGAATCCTCAGGGGCAATTGCCCGCGTATGAATGGGATTTTAGTGATGTAAATCCTCCGGTTCATGCCTTTGCGGCTTTGCAGGTTTATAAAACAGAAGAAAGATTGTATGGGAAAAAAGACCTTGTTTTTCTGAAAAGTATTTTTCAAAAACTCATAATTAATTTCACTTGGTGGATCAACCGCAAAGATGCAAATGGGAACAGTATTTTTGAAGGCGGTTTTCTCGGCCTTGATAATATTGGGCTATTTAACCGGAGTATGGTTTTTTCCGGAAATACGCTTTTGGAACAAACGGACGGAACCAGTTGGATGGGAATGTATGCGCTGGATATGATGAACATTGCGCTCGAAATTGCGATGAATGATATTTCGTTTGAAGATACTGCCACCAAGTTTTATGAACATTTTGTAATCATTGCTGAGGCGCTAAACGAGCTTGGTTTATGGAATGAAGAAGATAAGTTTTTTTACGATGTGCTATCATTAAATAAAACAGATTCTTTTCCTTTAAAAATACGTTCTCTTGTAGGATTGTCGCCTTTGTTTGCCGTTACGGTGATTGAAAAAGAAGTGTTTGATGCACTGCCCGATTTTACAAAAAGAATGAAATGGTTTCGAAATTATCGTCAAGTAAGCCATTTATATTTACCAAGTGAATCTAAAAAGAATTTTGAATGCACGTTGCTTTCATTGGTAGATAAAGAAAGGCTAAAAGATTTATTGGAAAAACTTTTGGACGAATCAGAATTTTTATCAGAAGGTGGAATCCGGGCTTTGTCTAAATTTTATGAAAAAAATCCTTACACGTTAAATTATGGCGGCACGAGTTACTCAATCCAATATGATCCCGGAGATTCAACATCAGAGATGTTTGGTGGAAATTCAAATTGGCGAGGCCCTGTCTGGATGCCGGTAAATTATTTGTTCATAAATGCTTTTAAAACCTTTGGATATTTTTATGGCAATGATCTTAAAGTTGAATATCCAACGCGCTCGGGAAAGCTGTGTAACCTTACCGAAGTTGCCGAAAAAATCACTGGCCGATTGTTACACATTTTTGAAAAAAATGGACAGAACGAAAGGCCGGTAAATGGAGACTATAATTGGTTTTATAAGAAAGAAGAAAATAAAGATTTGGTTTTATTTCATGAATACTTTCATGGAGATACATCTCGCGGATTGGGCGCCAGTCACCAAACCGGATGGACAGCCCTGATCGCAAATTTGATTTTAGATTTAAAAGAAGAAGAATAAAATTTCATGCTTTTCTTAAAGTCATTAAAGCAATAGATTCGATGTGGTGCGTGTGCGGAAACATATCAACAGGCTGAATTTTTTCAACAAAGTATTTTTCATTCATTAGTTGAAGATCGCGAGCCTGTGTGGCAACATTACAACTTACATAAATAATTTTTGGAGAAGAGATTTCTAATAATTTATTCACTAATTTATTATGAAGCCCCGCGCGTGGCGGATCTACAATAACCACATCTGGCTTGCCATGTAGCGCAAAAAAATTATCATTACAAATATCAATCACATCCCCGGAAAAGAATGAAGCGCTTTGCAAATTATTTAGTTCCGCATTTTCTTTTGCATCTTTTATTGCATCCTCAATTACATCGACGCCAATAATTTTTTTTGCATTTTTACTAAGAAAAATCCCAATACTTCCTGTACCGCAATAAAGATCATAAACAGTTTCTGTTCCCTTCAATTCTGCAAAATTTTTCACCACATTGTATAAAACTTCCGCCTGCTTTGTATTAGTTTGGAAAAAGGATTTCGGAGAAATTTTAAAATTGAAGTTGCCCAATTTTTCAATTACATACCCCTTTCCAAAAAAAATTTTTGGTTCCAGATCATCCATGCTATCATTCCATTTCTGATTGATCGTATAAAGTAAAGTAGTGATAGCCGGAATTTTTTCTAATAAATAATTACAAATTTTTTCTCTTTTTTCTTTGTCTTCATTTCCAAAAAAAAGATTCACCATCAATTCCCTGGTCGTACAATTTCTGATAATAACATTTCTTAAAAATCCTTTATGTTCTTTGATGTCGTAATAAGAATATTGATTTTTTTCTGAAAACTCTCGCAACGTATTTCTGATAATATTGTTTACATCATCCATCAACCAACATTCTTTAATATCAATAATTTTATCGTACAATTTCGGAACGTGATAGCCCAAAGCGCCACCAGGCCATTGGTCTTCGCCTAAAATGGCAAATTCTTCCTGCGTCAAATATTTTTTATTGCTGAAAGTAAATTCTAGTTTATTTCTATAATGAATTGTTTCTTTAGAACCAAGAATTGGTATCACCAGAGTTTCAATTTTCCCAATTCTTCTGATCACATCTTTCACTTCCTGTTCTTTATATTCTAATTGTTTTTTGTAAGGAAGCATTTGCCATTTGCAACCGCCACAAATTCCAAAATGAATACAAAAAGGAGTTACTCTTTCCGTGCTCAATTCATTTATTTTAATAGCTTTCCCTTCTGCCCAATCTTTTCTATTTTTTGTAATTATAACATCTGCAACATCGCCCGGGACAGCGCCTTCAATAAAAATCACTTTCCCTTCTATGCGGGCAAGCGCCTTCCCTTCAGCAGCGTATCCTGTAACCGGAACGTTTTCTAAAACAAACTTTTTTCTTTTCACGACTGCAAAAATAAACGATGTTCAGGCAACTGAATTTATAAATAAAACCGATTTTTTCGCGAAATAAAAAAGCGGAAATTTCGTTTGCATAAAGAATAAAGTTTTAAAAATTAAAATTCGCAAAATTTATTCGTTTATTGGAACTGTTCAGTGCGAACGGAAACGAGGCGCTAATGCCTTACAAAAATGTTAACTATTTTGTAGCATCTTTGTTTCCAATTCAAATTGAATATTTTTGTTTTTTATTCCATAAATCAAATGAAAATAATCTTTTCTTCCTTACTATTTTGTTTCGCATTTGCATCTTCAAATGCCCAGGGTTATAAGGTTACGTTGCAAACGCCTGATTACAAAAGCGGCCTCGCTTATTTCACTTATTATTATGGTAAAAACATGAACGTGCAGGATTCTGCCGTTGTAAATTCTAAAGGAGTCGCCGTTTTTGAGGGAAAAGAAAAATTGCAGCCCGGCGTTTACTCAATTGTGTTTCCAGGCAAAAATAAATTGTTAGATTTTTTAGTTGATAAAGGACAGGTCATTAATGTAAAAGCCGACACAACTGACTTGCTTAACAAAACAGAAATCACTGGCTCCAAAGAAAATATTCTTTTCGAGCAATATCAAAAGTTTGTTGCATCAAAAGGAAAATTATTGCAACAGGAACTGGAGGCATATAAAAGATCTACTACGAAAGAAGATAGTTCTGAGCATGAAAAAAAATACAAAGAATTAAACAATGAGCTAAATAATTATCGTAATCAAATAATTAAAGATCATCCAGAATCTATGCTGGCTACGCTTTTGGCGAGTATGAAAGAACCGGAGGTTTTAAATTCACATCCGGTAACCCACAAGGATTCTTTAGAAAATTATCAGTATTATAAAAAGCATTACTGGGATGGAATTTCGTTTATGGATGACCGTATCATTCGTACGCCTTTCTTTTTGCCGAAGGTTGAACAATATTTTAGAAATGTGCTTTCTCCCGTTCCTGATTCTATTATAAAAGAATCTGATTACCTGTTGCTATTGGCAAGATCATCGCCGGAGATGTATAAATTTTTATTGAACTGGCTTACCGACGAATATATCAATCCAAAATACATGGGGCAGGATGCGGTTTTTGTTCATCTTTTTGAGAAATATCATTCGAAAGGAATTTCTAACTGGTTGAATGAAAAACAAATGAAAACGATTTCAGATCGCGCATATATGTTGATGGCAAACTTAATCGGCCAGCAGGCTGCGGATCTTCAGATGGTTGATTCTAATGGAATAAGCAAATCGCTGTATAATGTTAAAGCTGATTATATCGTTGTGTGTTTTTGGGATCCGACTTGTGGACATTGCAGGGTGCAGGTTCCGCGGCTTGACTCAATTTATAAAGCAAAATGGAAAAATGAAAATGTGAAAATGTATGGAGTGCTTACGGAGACAAAAGACTTTCAGCAATGGAAAGATTTTATCAATGAACATAAGATGAAAAACTGGGTAAATGTTTATGAAACCGAAGCACAAAGAAAAATTGTAGAGCAGTCAAAACAAGCTTCTTACAAACAATTGTATGATGTAATTCAAACGCCAACTTTGTACCTTTTGGATAAGGATAAAAAAATTATTGCTAAAAAACTAACAATGGAACAGCTCGATGACTTACTGGATGTTAAGATCAAAAACCAGTCTGACAAAGCTTCACGATAGTATTGGTGGATAGATTTTAATAGTAAACAAACAAATTCCTTTAAAATATATTTTAATGAAAAAACTGCTTCTCGGATTTCTGTTTACTTTTTCTATACTTATCTCAAATAGCCAACCACTTTTTACTTATGGAAATCATTCTGTAAATCCAACCGAATTTTTAAATGCTTACAATAAGAATAAAATTGCAACAGCAAACAGCGCCCAGGCACTTCGCGATTACCTGAATCTGTATATAAATTTCAAATTAAAAGTGCAGGCTGCCAAAGACATGCGGCTTGATACACTGCCTTCCTTAGAGGCCGATCTACAAAATTTTCGCAGTCAGATTCAGGAAGGATACTTGAACGATGAAAAAGAAGTAACCAAATTAGTTGACGAAGCTTTCGAAAGAAGTCAAAAAGATATTCATGCTGTTTATTATTTTGTTGCTACAAATGAAAATACTGATTCATTAAAATCTTTACAAGCAATTAGAGAAGTCTCCAAAAAATTAAAAATAAATGATGAAAAAATTCTTTCTGCGGCAAATGATGTAAAAATTGAAAAAGGTGATCTTGGTTTTATTACCGTTTTTTCTTTGCCTTATCAATTTGAAAATATTGTTTATAGCTTAAAGCCGGGACAATCTAGCGTTCCACAGCACACAAAAAAAGGTTGGTATATTTTTAAAAGCGAAGGGGAAAGAAAAGCAGTGGGAAAAATTACCGTCGCGCAGATTCTATTCGCAGTTCCTGAAGGTGATAATTTCCAAAGAGGAAAAATAAAAAAACTTGCTGATTCTGTTTACGTCGCATTAAAAAACGGAAGTGATTTTGCAACTCTTGCAAAGCAATTCAGCGACGACAGGACTACATTTATGAATGGTGGTATTTTGCCGGAATTTGGAACGGCTAAATACGATTCTGTCTTTGAAAATCATGCATTCGCCCTTCAAAATGACAGCGACATTTCTGCGCCTTTTGAAACAAAATTTGGATATCACATTATAAAGAGAATTTCTGCAGCGGCTGTTCCCACCACAAAAAACGATGAAGCATTCATGTATGATTTGAAACAAAAAGTTTTAAATGACAGTCGAATAGAAATTGCAAAACAACAATTTCTTACAGAAATATTTCCGCTAATTGGATATAAAAAAAATAAAGTGAATGAAGAAAATCTGTGGCGCATTACCGACAGTTCTTTAACAAAAAATATAAATATTTCGATCGGAGATGTAAATGAAAACACCACTTTATTTTCTTACAACAATAATTCAAAAGTAAATGTGCGCGATTGGATTCTTTATGTAAAAAATTCAAACAAAGTCATTCCCGGAGAAATGCATAAATCTTATAAAAAAATATTTCCCGAATTTATTAATGCATCAGCAATTTCTAATTATGCATCAAGGCTTGAAAATTATAACGCCGCTTTTAAAAGTCAGATTGAAGAATTTAAAGAGGGGAATTTACTCTTTGAAATAATGCAACAAAATGTCTGGAACAAAGCGTCAGCAGACACTTCAGGCGAAAAAGATTTTTACAATAAGCACAAAGAAAAATATTTTTGGAATTCAAGCGCGGAAGCAATAATCTTTTCCTGCTCCAATAAATCAGTAGCTGACAACAGTATTTTACAATTGAAAAAAGGGAAAAGCTGGAGGGAAATCGTAAATGAAAGTTCGTCACAAATTCAGGCGGATTCCGGTAGATTTGAATTAGGACAAATACCTGTAGTTGATAGAACTAATTTTACTTCGGGATTAATTACGATGCCAGTAATAAATAAAAATGATGGTACTGCAATATTTTCAAAAATATTAAAAGTGTACCCCGCTCATGAACCGCGAAGTTTTGAAGATTCACGAGGATTAGTAATTAATGATTATCAAAATTATCTCGAGCAAAAATGGGTGGACCAATTAAAGAAAAAATATCCGGTAAAAGTGAATGAAAAAATTTTTAAATCCTTAAAGTGATGATGAATACGGGCTGGAGAAAAAGCATACGCAAAGTCAATTACTACACGTTTTCCATTAAATATTCAATCGCATTTTTATTTAGGCCGATCTAAAAATAAATTTTCTTTTAGCAAATATTTATACAATTGAATTTTTCATTTTTGGCTGTTGGCAAACTTTTTGGAAATATTTGCAACAACTTAACTCATTAAAAACTAAAAACTAAGTAATGAAAAAATTAATCGCTCTTGCATTATGTGCCGGCTTGTTCACGAATGCAAAATCTCAAAAACTTTACTTGCAGGGCGGTGTTAACCTTGCAAATATTTCAAATTCAAATTCGGGTGCAACAGAAAAAAATAACATGCTCACTACATTCAATGCGGGTATTATGGGACGATCCAATGCGTCGGAACCAATTGCGCTGGAAGCTGGGCTGCTACTGGATGGAAGAGGCGCAAAAGCCAACACCTACACGACTTCTTCTACGGACGATAATTATATCAAGACAAAATTTAACCCGCTTTATTTGGAAATACCTGTGAATTTAATTGTAAGAATGCCGCTTCAAAGTAAGGCTAATATTTTCGTTAATGCTGGTCCATATATTGCAATGGGAATCGGGGGTAAATCGAAAGTAGAAACAAAATTTCTGGGAGCTGTTTCGAACTCTTCAAGCGATATAGAATTTAATAACGACGACCCATCTACCACTCAGCAGGAAGATGCAAACTATGATAAACTTAAGAGATTTGATTATGGCGTCAATCTTGGAGCAGGTTTTGATTTAGGAAAAATATTATTGAAAGCAAATTATGGATTGGGATTATCAAAAATCAATTCTACTCAAACGGATAATAGTTCAAACGATAAAAATAAATATCGCACCGTTAGTATTTCTGTAGGAATCCCACTAGGAGGAAAATAAATTCGTTAGGCAAAACAGGTTGTCAGTTGTGAGAAATTGGCAGCCTTTTTTTCAAAAAAAAAATGAATCTTTAAACAATCTTTTTTGCAACTTTTGCAACTACATCCGGTTTCCCTAAAGTATAATAATGTAATACGGGAACTCCTTCTTTTTTAAGTTCTTTCGATTGCTGCACTAGCCATTCTGTTCCTACAATTTCCACTTCTGAATCTGTTTTGCATTTAATAATTTCATTGCTTAGTTCAGTAGGAATATCGACATGAAAAGTGCGGGGCAAAACAGTTAACTGCTTTTTGGAAGTGATCGGTTTGAGGCCCGGAATAATGGGAATTTCAATTCCGGCATCGCGACAATTTTTTACAAAATCGAAATATTTTTTATTGTCGAAAAACATTTGAGTGGTGATATAATCTGCGCCGGCATCCACTTTCATTTTTAAATAACGCAAATCACTTTGAAGGTTTGGAGCTTCAAAATGTTTTTCGGGATACCCAGCCACGCCGATACAAAATTTTGTTTTATTTCCATCACGAATATCATCTTCCAGATAAATCCCATTATTCAAATTAACCGTTTGTTTCAAAAGATCAATTGCATGAGTATGCCCATGTTTTTCAGGCTCAAACACCGTTTCATTTTTTGCCGCGTCTCCGCGAAGAAGCAACACGTTATCAATGCCCAGAAAAGCAAGGTCAATTAAGGCATTTTCTGTTTCCTGCAAATTGAATCCGCCGCAAATTAAATGAGGAACTGCATCTATTTTATAATGATTCATAATTGCCGCACAAATACCAACAGTTCCGGGCCTTTTGCGCACTTCCACTTTTTCAAAAGTTCCATCGGCTTTCTTTTTAAAAACCTGCTCGCTGCGATGATAAGTAACATTTATAAAAGCAGGATTAAATTCCATTAAAGGATCAAGATGATTATAAATTGATTCGATCGTTTTACCTTTTAATGGAGGAAGAATTTCAAAAGAAATAGCCGTACCTTTTGACTCTTTAATGTGATCGGTAACTTTCATTTTTTATAAAATAGATGCAAACTTAAGCGGTAAAAAATTAAATGCAAAGACAGAAATGTAGTAGATAACAGATTTCCGATAAAAATTTATTAATAATTTTAATGAATAAAAAACGCAAGTATTCCGGTAGCTACTAAGGTAATTCCGGTGATAATTCCGGCATTGTGTTCAAGAGAATGCCAGTTAAGCTTCAACACTCCAAGATAAGCGAAACGCACCAGCAGCACCATTCCCAAGGTAGTAATAATTAAATACAATGCAGCAATAAACCAAATAAGCCATTTAGCCTGGGCGCCGGCCAGTAAAAAGTACGCTTCGATTTCCATGCAGGGAGAAAGAAACATAGCAAGTACAAGTGCAACAATAATTTTCTTTTTAGAATGATTCTTTTTTATGCTTTCCCCAAGATGAAAATGACGATGAGTGTGATGACGATAAATAAAAATGATTCCTAAAAGAATTAAAATTACCGGTGCAAAAAAATGAGTAAAATATTCAATATTATTGGCCAGTTGAGCGCCAAGAAAAGCGAGAATAAATCCAATAATAATCGTACTTAACCCGTGCGCGATTGCCGAAATGAAAGTTACCTGGGTTACTTCTCCGACAGTCCATTTTTCTTTTCGGCCAATAGCAATAACCGGCAGCCAATGATTTGGAATTGTTGCATGTAAAAGACTTAGAATAATACTACCGGTAATGATGCTAAACATGAAGAGAATAGTTGAATAAATTGCTGTTTTCAAATTAATAAAAAATGAAAACAGTTCGCAAGATAGTTTTATGTCACTTTTTTATAGGAAATTATTTCCTAGCAAATAAAAAAGCCTCTGTAATTTTTTACAAAGGCTTCAATTTTAAAAAGCTGTAGGGGAAGGGTTCGAACCTTCACGAGGCAGTTAGCAATAACACAAAGTTCAGTGGTCGACCCTGGTCGCTTGATATTGCTATCAAACGGCTCTATGCTAAGTTTATCCTGTGATCCTCACCCCCGAGACAAGAGGGCATGTCTGCCAAAAATTTCATCACCCCACAATGTTTAAGAACTAATATGATGCAAATCTAATAATCTGAACCATAATAAAAAAATATTTTAATAAAAAATAAGAAATTATAGAATTTATTCAATAATTTAACTATTTTTGTAAGATTCATCTAAAAAAAAATTTTTTATGGCCGCAAGATTTAATGTTGACAAATTGGATTTGAAAATCATCCAGGAAATGCTGGAAAATGCCGAAACACCATACGCAGAGTTGGGCAAAAAACTTTTTGTAAGTGGTGGCACGATCCATGTTCGCATAAAAAAATTAGAAGAACTGGGCGTGATTAAAGGTAAAAAATTAAAAGTAAATATCGGCGTTCTTGGTTATGATATTACTGCCTTTGTAGGAATTTTTCTTGAAAAAAGCTCTCTTTATGACGTGGTTGCCAAAGAACTTGAAAAAATCCCTGAAATAATCCGACTCAATTACACTACTGGAAATTACAGCATGTATCTGGAAATTGTTTGCAAGGATATTAGCCAACTTCGGAGCGTACTGCATGATGGGCTTCAAAAAATAAAGGGAATCGAAAGGACAGAAACTCTTATTTCGCTAGCTGAGAGCTTTAACAGGAGCGTACGCGTAAGCGAAGAAGAAGATTAGTTCAACAGTAAACAAATAAATAATGGGATTTTAGAATCTCAAATTTTATTGAAATCTTTTTTATCAGTAAAAAATATGTGCTTTTTTATTTTTAAATAGACAAGCTAAAAATGCCACTAATCTTTTTTTCTATTGGATAAATACACACCAGCGAAAATAAAAATCGCTGCGATAATTTTGTAAAGAGATAACCGTTCCTTTAAAAAAATCATTGCGGTAACAACCGCGAAAACCGGTTGTGAATAAATGTAGGCTCCTGCCATTGAAGCACTCAGTTTTTGTATCCCGTAAACATTAAAAACATACGCCAAAAATGTTCCAGGAACAACAATAACGAATAAAATCAACCAATCTTCTAAAGTAAAAACCTGCCAGGTAATATCAGTAAATTCTTTCAAAGAAAGAGGAAATGTCATTACAAAACCGATGGTAAAAATCCAGCGAATTACTTGTATCGCTGAATATTTATTCATTATAGGTTTTACCAAAATAAAATAAAATGTATAAGCGAAGGCGCTTAAAATAACCAAAAAATCTCCGAGAAGCGCGTTCTCTCCGGGCGCACTGATCTCCCTGTTGCTGATCAACAAAACAGCACCAACCACACCGAGCAATAATCCAAAAGACTTTGTGAATGTTATTTTTTCCTTCAACATTCTAGCAGCTAGAATTGTTATAAAGATTGGCGTAATTAAAGTGAGCAGCGCAGCATGAATTGGGAAAGTAAATGAGAGGCCTTTTATAAAAAGCATCTGATTTAATGCGATTGCCGTTAAGGCGCATAAGAGAAATGCAGGAATATCTTTTTTATCAATTTTCTTCTCTGGCCGTTTGAATAAAAATAATATCCAAAACAAAATTGAACTTATGCCGATTCGAATAATATTTATACCGAAAGGGCCGGCATAATGATTGGCAGTAAAATATTTTATAGCACTATAATTTATGGCAAAAAAAAGATTTGTTCCAAGCAGCCCCAGATGAGCTTTCAATTGTGAGTTCAAGATTAATTATTGAGTTGCAAAATTGGCGGATTTTAATGAGAGCACAAATTCATTAATAGTTTTTTTGTATTCATCTTTATTAAAATCAAAAGATTTGAAATGAAATGAATTCACTTTTTTTATGGCATCTTCTATTGAAAAGTTTTTTTGTTGCGTTGAAAAAAAATATTGTTTTTGAAAAAGATATTTCGCAAGATACTCCTGCTCCTTTTGGCCCGGAGTTGGAATTAAAATCGCCTTCTTTCTTAACGCCGCTAAATCCATCACAGTTGTATAGCCGCTTCTACTAATGATTATTTCTGATTGTTGCATTACTTTATTTAATTCATCCGCCGGCAGATGATTTTTAATTTTTACAGAATTGAAATCTTTCAAAACATTTTTCTCAGAAGGCAAACCTCTTATTAAGAAAACTTTTCCGTAAAACGTTTTTAGTTGGTTCAGAATTTCATTTTCAAAAATTGTACGCTGCGGTTCCGGGCCGGAGATAGAGATAAGCAGATCATAAATTACGTCTACATCAGCCAATAAATTAAACCTTGAAAGTGCCCCCATATAAACAACATTTGAAGAAATTTTTTTTGGATGAGAAAGTTCTCCAGCAAGTCCATTTATTTGGAAATCGGGAATCCAGCAACTCCTATATTTTTTGATAAAATAATTGTGAATTTTTTGGGCAACCACATCAGTAAAAACATTGCCGGTTTTTATGCAAAGCTGATGAGTAACATAAATTGAAAAAATTTTTTTTGAATACATTCCAAACCTGTTATCAGAAATCACAGCGTCAATCGAATGTTGGCGAACCACTTTTTTTATCCACTTTTTCTCTCTAAATATGGAAAAAATAATTTTCGGAAATTGAAAAAATAATGTAAGGGCAAATAACTTTTTATGACCACTATATTCAATTTCATAGCCTTTAAATCGTAAAAATACGGTATTGGCGAATTCTTTTTTTAACAAAGAAAAAATTTTTTTATCAGCAACAATGAATACTTCACAATTGAGCCTGATTAATTCGTTAATTATTGGAATACAACGTGTTGCATGACCCAATCCCCAGTCAAGCGGAGCCACTAAAACACGGTATTTCCTGTCCAGATTGGTCAAAATATTTTCTTTTCGCAAAACATTTGTAATATTTATTCGTGAAAATAGTTTAATTTGGTGTTATGAATTTTAAAAGAAGATGAGTTAGTTCATAACTTGTGCTTACAAACTCGTCTTTTTTAATAAACATAACAATTATCTTTTAATGAAAAACTTAAGCCGAACTTTGTTGATATTACTAGTAATCCTTTCTGTTATTGCAATGAGTTGTAGTGCTTCCCGCAAAAGCAAATGTGGATGCCCTAGTGAGACTGGCATGGTAGGTTATTAAAACCCAATTACAATGGACAAATTCAATCGAGATCTTTTGGTATTGTTCAAAGAAAAATCAAATCCACAATCAATTGAGCACGAAGTTGAACTTCTTCATGAACTTTTATTTTATGTTGAAAAAATTGACAATCTCATTACCAGTTATGAAGTTGTCAATATAAATAAATATAAAATTTCATCTAACGCAAAATTGGTACGCGAAACGTTGGGAAACAAAGTTTTAAAACCGTTTGTTTTTTTGAACAACAAAAATTAAGCCACTCCTTCGGTAATTGTCCACACTTCTTTTCCGCGCAATAATTTATCTAAATCTGCGATACTTTTTGCTCTTGCATCATCAATTTGTTTTGCCATGATGTCTTCATAACATGGTCTTTCTGTTTCATAAAAAACGCCAAATGGCCTTGGAAAATCATGCGCTGATTTTGGATCCTCGTAAATTCTGGTAAGAATCTGTGCTTTATAAAAATCTTTCTCGTTGTGAATCCATAAATCATTCTCGCTCACATTTCCACCTAGTTCAACAACTTCCGGTTTCAAACCATTTAATCTGATTCCTTTATTTTTTTCAGCACCAAAAATCAATGGCTGACCCTGAACAAGAAATAAAGTTTCCTCGGATTTTGATTTTTTATCAGTAAAAATTTCAAAAGCGCCATCATTAAAAATATTGCAGTTCTGATAAATTTCCAGAAAAGAAGATCCTTTATGGTGCGCAGATCTTAATAACATTTCCTGCAAATGTTTTGGATCCCTATCCATTGTTCTTGCGACAAAAGTTGCATCAGCCCCCAGCGCCAAAGCGGAAGGATTAAAAGGATGATCTATACTTCCGACAGGAGAACTTTTCGTAATTTTTCTTTGTTCACTGGTGGGAGAATATTGTCCCTTTGTCAATCCATAAATTTCATTATTAAACAACAAAACATTTACATCAAAATTGCGGCGAAGCAAATGAATGGTGTGATTGCCTCCAATGCTCAATGAATCACCATCGCCTGTAACGATCCACAAACTTAATTCAGGCCGGCTTGCTTTTAGTCCGCTGGCAATTGCAGTTGCGCGACCATGGATGCTGTGCATTCCAAAAGTATTCATGTAGTATGGAAAGCGGCTGCTGCATCCAATTCCCGAAATAATTACAAAATTTTCCCTGGGAATTCCCAACGTTGGAAATACTTTTTGTACCTGAGCCAAAATAGAATAATCTCCGCAACCAGGGCACCAGCGTACTTCCTGATCTGTAGCAAAATCTTTAGAGGTAAGTTTTTGTGGAGCAATAGCAATGTCGTTCATCTGAAAAAATTAGGACATCAAAGTTACTATATATGCGCCTATTTTAAAGTATACGAATTGTGAAATAAGGAATTTTATGGTCAACAAAATCTCTATAAATTATTTTTCAATTCTATTAAAAATGATTTTATCTTTTCTAAAGATTCAATCATTTCATGCTTTTGGCCGGCAGCTTTATTATTTTTTATAAACTCTTTCGCGCCTTCAATTGTATATTTTCTTTCGCGCAATAAGTGATAGATCATCTTCAGATTCTTTATGTCTTCGGGCCTGAAAAACCGATCGCCTTTTTTATTTTTTTTTGGTTTTAAAATTGAGAATTCATTCTCCCAATATCTTATCAAAGAAGTATTTTCTTTAAACATTGCAGCAACATCGCCAATCGAATAATATTGTTTTTGAAAAAGGATCTCGTCTTCCGGAACAGTAATAATATCCGGTTCAACATTGTAATCCTTCAGGCTTTTTCTTCCCCGTTTTGATTTCGGCTTTATTTGTCGCTTTACTGATTCTCTTGATTCATTTTTTTTTGAATCTTCTTCAAAATCAAAATTAATTTGTGAAAGTGTCATAAGTAAAATATTCTTAAAAAGTGAATAACGGTTGCTGTATTCTCCAAAAGCAAGCGAATTTGAAAATGCTTCCAAAGCGAATACCTTTGCGGCATTAAAATTTTTTTCAGCAAAACAAAGATAACTTCTTAAAAGTCTGGATTCATCTAAAAAACTCAGAAATTTCTATGATGCAAAGTGCGGAAATAAGACAACATTTTCTTGATTTTTTTAATTCAAAAGGGCACCATATTGTTCATTCTGCTCCGATCGTGATTAAAAACGATCCTACTTTGCTTTTCACCAATGCGGGAATGAACCAATTTAAAGAATATTTTCTTGGAAACAAACCCGCGCCTTATACGCGGATTGCCGATACACAAAAATGTTTGCGCGTGAGCGGAAAGCACAATGACCTGGAAGAAGTTGGCGTGGATACGTATCATCATACGATGTTCGAAATGCTTGGCAATTGGAGTTTTGGAAATGCAATTGGAAATCCTCCCCCTTATTTTAAAGAAGAAGCAATCGCATGGAGTTGGGAATTGCTTACAAAAGTTTACAAAATTCCTTCTAATAATTTATTTGTTTCAGTTTTTGAAGGAGATGAAAAAGAAGGATTGCCGCCGGATATAGAATCATTGAATATTTGGAAAAAACACATCCCTGAAGACCGGATTATTTTCGGAAATAAAAAAGATAATTTCTGGGAAATGGGGGATACCGGGCCTTGCGGGCCTTGCACAGAAATTCATGTGGATTCCAGAAGCGATGAAGAAAAGAAAATAATTCCTGGAAAAGATTTGGTGAATAAAGACAATCCGCAGGTAATTGAAATTTGGAATGTAGTGTTCATTCAATACAACAGAAAAAAGGATAGTTCATTAGAATTACTTCCAGCAAAACATGTAGATACCGGAATGGGTTTTGAGAGGTTAGTGCGTGTTTTACAAAATAAAAAAAGCAACTACGATACAGATATTTTTTCAGGAACGATTGTAGAAATTGAAAAAATATCAGGCAAAAAATATACAGAAAGTGATTCCAAAAAAGACATTTCCTTTCGGGTTATTGCTGATCATATCCGGGCAATCGCTTTTCCAATTGCTGACGGGCAATTGCCTTCAAACACAGGCGCAGGCTATGTTATAAGAAGAATCTTAAGAAGAGCGGTTAGATATTATTTTTCTCACCTTGATGTAAAAGAGCCATTGCTCTTTAAACTCGTTCCAATCATTGCAGAGCAATTCAAAAATGTTTTTCCCAATCTTAATGAACAAAAAGATTTTGTTGCCAAAGTAATTCATGAAGAAGAAAATAATTTTTTGAGAACATTAGAAGCAGGGTTAAAAAGACTGGAATTGTTGTTGTATGATAAAAAAAATATTGATGGAAAAATCGCTTTCGAATTATACGACACTTACGGCTTTCCAATGGATCTTACCAGATTGATTGCAGCAGAAAATAATTTATCCGTTGATGAAATTGGTTTTGAAAAAGAAATGCAGCAACAAAAAAACCGCAGCCGTGCCGCATCTGTTGTTGATACAGAAGACTGGATCGTTGTAAATGAAATTAAAGGAAATGGCTTTGTTGGCTATGAAAACTTAGAAACAGAAAGCCGCGTTCTAAAATACCGCAAAATAAAATCCAGGGGTAAAGAAATTTTTCAAATTGTTTTGGATAAAACACCTTTCTATGCTGAAAGTGGCGGCCAGGTGGGCGATACAGGGATTTTAATTTTTAATGAAGAAAGAATTCCGGTTGTAAATACCAAAAAAGAAAATGAATTAATTCTTCATTTTACTGAAAAATTTCCAAAAAATATTGACACAAAAGCTCTTGCAAAAGTCGATGTTGAAAAAAGAAAGAATACAGCCGTACATCACAGTGCAACACATTTAATGCATGCAGCTCTTCGAAAGGTCCTTGGAACACATGTACAGCAAAAAGGAAGCTTAGTGAATGAAGATTATTTGCGTTTTGATTTTTCTCATTTTAGTAAAATGACCAGGGAAGAAATTCAAAAAGTTGAAATTATTGTAAACGAGAAAATACGAGAAAACATTCCTGTTGTAGTAACGCAAATGCCCAAGGGAGAAGCGTTGAAAACCGGAGCTATGGCCCTTTTTGGCGAAAAATATGGCGATATAGTTCGCGTGGTAATGATGGATCCAAACTATTCAATCGAATTATGCGGCGGCACTCATGTAGGAAATACAGGTGAATTAGGATTTTTTAAAATCATCAATGAAACCACTGTCGGTGCAGGTTCTAGAAGAATAGAAGCAGTAAGTGGCAGAGCGGCCGAAGATTTTATCAATCATGAATTGGAAGAATTAAATGTTGTAAAAGAAAAATTAAAAAATCCAAAAGATCTGCCAAAAGCATTGGAAGTTTTTTTGTCAGAAAAAGAAAAATTAAACAAGCAGGTCGCTCATTTGGAATCACAAATACTTCACATAGTAAATGAACAAATAAGTAAGAAAGTTATCTTACTAAACGGCATAAATTTTATTGGTGAAATCGTAAATCTTTCAAGTGCTGATTCTTTGAAAAAACTAGTTTCGCTTTTGAAAGAAAGGCTAAAAGATTTTGTAATTGTGTTAAGTGCCGATATTGAAGGCAAAGCGAATGTTGTTGTTGCTATTGATGAAAATTTTGTTTCTTCCAAAAATTTAGATGCAACAAAAATCATTAAAGAAATTATTGCTCCATTAATAAAAGGTGGTGGCGGCGGGCAAAAGTCCTTAGCTTCTGCCGGCGGCCAGGATGTTTCAAAATTGAATGCAGTGATTGAAAAAGTAAAATTATTGCTTATTGAACTTGGGTAAATTACTACAAAATAGACTCCAGCTCTTTTAAATGCCGGATGACATAGGTCGGTTCTTCACCACAATTTGTATTGATATGATTTACAAAAATTGAATCCATTCCTGCATTTTTTGCACCCAAAATATCGGCATTTAGATTATCGCCAATCATGATACATTCTTCGATTTTTCCTTGTGCTTTATTCAAAGCATATTCAAAAATCTCTTTTTTAGGTTTTACAGAATTAGAAATTTCGGAAGTGATAATATTTTTAAAATATTTTGATAAACCGGCGCTGTTTAATTTTCTTCTTTGCGTTTTTTCAAAACCATTGGTGAGGAGGTGAAGTGAATATTTTTTCTCGGTCAGGTAATCTAAAATTTCATGCGTGTATTCAAAAACTCTTTTCTTTGTTGGAAGAATTTCCAAAAAATATTCACTCATCTCTTTCGCTAATTTTTCATCTGCTATTCTAAAATCGAGTAGTGTGCGCCACATCCGGCGCCATTTTAATTCGTCTGTAGTAATAAACCCTTTTTCATAACGATTCCATAAAATAGCATTGTGATTAAGATATGTAGTATAAAATCGATCGAAAGGCGCAATAGCTTTAGATTCCAGGGCAAAAATTTTATATAGTTCTGAAAGAGATTCTTTTGCATTTGCATCAAAATCCCAAAGCGTATGGTCTAAGTCAAAAAAAAGATGTCGGTATTTCAAAGATGTATTTTTCAAAAATGTCGCCTTTAGATTTTAGATTTGCTCATGCGAATAAAAACACAAATAACATGATGAACATTGTAATCACTGGCGGAAGCAAAGGTATGGGAAAAGCAATGGCCGAAAAGTTTGCTGCCAAAAAAAATAACATTTTTATTTGTTCGAGAAATGAAAAAAAACTTTTGGAAACAACGGACGAAATCAATAAAAAATATCCAGGTTCTGTTCAATATTTTTCAGCAGATCTTTCTTATAAAAAAGAAGTTTTAAAATTTGCAGATTGGTTGTTGAAAAAAAAAATTCAGATAGATGTTCTTATCAACAATGCTGGTCAGTTCGTTCCAGGAAACGTTTATAATGAACCGGATGGAAATCTTGAAAAAATGATAGATACAAATTTGTATTCCGCTTATCATTTAACCCGTGCTTTACTTCCGCAGATGATTGAAAATAAATCAGGTCACATCTTCAACATCAGTTCCATAGCGGCTTTGAAGGCGTATAACAACGGCGGTTCTTATAGTATAAGCAAATTTGCGTTGATGGGTTTCAGTAAAAATTTACGGGAAGAGATGAAATCTTTTCACATAAAAGTAACAACAGTTTATTCCGGTGCAGTTTATACTTCTTCCTGGGAAGGCGCTGATATTTTGCCACAAAGAATTATGGAAGTTGAAGATATCGCAAATATGATTTATGCTGCGTCTTTACTTTCGCCACAGGCATGTGTGGAGGATATTGTGATCAGGCCCCTTCTGGGCGATCTTCCTTAGGTGTTTTTTAACAACAGCTTTTTCTATTAACCTTTTTTTAAATTCTATTCCGATTATTTTTGTAGCTCATCTTTTCCTGAAAAATGATTACATTTTTACGATCTTATTCAAAAAAAATTATCCAGTTAATTCTGTTTTTTTCAGCAATTTTTTTTGCGCAGGCTTCCTTTGCACAAGTAAAATTTTCTGTCATTTGTCCCGATAAAAAAATAGGAAAAAACGATTTGCTTCAAATTCAGTTTAAGGTTGAAGGTGCAACAAACGTTGATAATATTACACCGCCTTCATTCGACAATTTTATAATTGTTGAAGGTCCCAATCAACAAAGAAGTATCAGCAGCATTAATGGAAAAGTAAGTCAATCTGTAGCGATTGGGTTTTCATTGAAGCCAACAACAACCGGAAAATTCACGATCAAATCAGCGACTGCGCGCGCAGATGGGAATGATTATAAAACAAATCCAATAACGGTGCAAGTTGTTGCTGGCTCCGTCGTTCAACAGAGTAATAACAATCCAAATTTGCCTTCTTTTCCTAATTTTAATTTCGATTTATCACCTGCTCCCGTTGCCCACCAGTTTGACGATTACATTTTAAAACCAGGAGAAAATGTTGCACAGAAAACTAAGGAAAATCTTTTTCTAAAATTAGATGTTGATAAAAAAGCCTGTTATGTGGATGAGCCTGTTGTTGCCACTTATAAACTTTACACAAGGCTTCCTTCTGAAACCACCATCACAGATGCGCCATCTTTCAATGGCTTTTCTGTTAACGATCTTGATGTAAATAACAATGCTACACAGGAAAAATATAATGGCCGCATGTACAATGTTTATACGCTTCGGAAAGTGGAATTATATCCATTACAACCTGGCAATATTACACTGGATCCCATCGTTGCAGATAACAAGATAACTTTTATAAAATCCGAGTATGCTAATTCGCAGCGGAATGATGGCTTCTTTGATATGTTTGATAACTTTGGGCAGGCGGCACTTCCACCGGAAGCGCAAATAACTCAAAACGTAACTTTAAAATCTACGCCCGTAACGATTACCGTTAAGCCGTTACCTGCTCAAAATAAACCAGCGGATTTCAGAGGCGCTGTTGGTAATTTTACCATTACTTCATCTTTAGAAAAAAATGAAATCACTACCGATGACGCCGGAACCTTAAAATTAACCGTAACCGGAAAAGGAAGCATTCAATTGATTAATGCGCCTACAATAAATTGGCCTAAAGGCATAGATGGCTATGAAGCGAAAGTAAAAGATAATGTAGATAAAACGAAAGTTCCAATCCAGGGAAGTAAAACTTTTTCTTATCCTTTTACCATATCCAAAGCCGGGAAATACACAATTGACTCAATTGCTTTTTCCTATTTTGATCCGGCCACTTCATCATATAAAACCTTGCGCACTGCTCCTTTGGAGATAAATGTAAAAAAAGGGAAGGGTATTTTAGTTAAAAAAGAAGCACCAAAAAATTCTGCTGATACAAATTCTCTTTTTTCAAAGCAAACCGAATTAACCGCTGGTATCATACTTGTTGTTCTAATTATTTTTGTAGTTCTCTTTTTAATAATTAAAAAAAGGAAAGACGAAAATGATTTAAAAAGGAATATTAAAGTTGACGATGTAAAAAATCAAACGAACGATAAAACGGAAGAGTTTCTAATTCCTCAAAGCCCATTGGCGGAAGCTTACGAGAAATTAACAGAGGGAAACGGCAATGAGTTTTATCATGTATTAGATGCTTCTTTAAAAAAATATTTATGCTCGAAATTTAAAGTTCCGGTGAATGAATTATCTAAAAAAAGATTGAATGAAGAATTGGATAAATGCAATGTAAGTCTTGGAACCTCGCTGATGTTAACTTCGTTAATGGATGAAGTTGAAATAAATTTATATGCTCCTCATTCTAACATCACCGGGTTAAATAATGTTTTTGAAAAAGCTTCGGAAGTGGTGTCGTTGCTGGATAAACAGGTTTGTTGAAAGAAGCTTCGACTCTCGGGCGGAATTCAGTAAACAAGCAAATATTTGCTATTTTTATTTTCTTATTATTAAAGCTTGCATGTTTACTAATTAACTGTTAGTAAACTTATATCCTATTCCTCTGGCGGAATGAAAATATTTTGGATTGCGGCTGTCTTCCTCAAAGTACTTTCTGAAGTTTAAAATAAAATTATCAACGGTACGCGTAGTTGGATAAACATTATAACCCCAGACAGATTGCAAAATCTTTTCGCGGGTTACCACTTCATTTTTATTTTCAATAAGCAATTTTAAAAGCATTGCTTCTTTTTTCGTAAGCGCTACCACTTCGCCGCTTTTTGTTATGCATTCAAGCGATTTAAAATTAATTACATTTTTCCCAAAATGATATTGTTCTTCAACAGGTTCTTTTGCAGAGATCTTTTGACTTTTATTAATTAAAATCCTTACTCTTATCAAAAGCTCTTCCAGGCTAAACGGCTTCGTTAAATAATCATCGGCGCCTTTTTTTAATCCTAAAACGCGGTCCACACTTTGGCTTTTCGCGCTCAACATCAGGATCGGAATTTCTGTGTTGGTTAACCTTATATTTTCACAAACCGTTATCCCATCTATCTCAGGGAGCATTACATCAAGAATGATCAGATCAAAATATTCATTGTGAACTGCCTTCAATGCTTCTTCTCCATCATAGGCAGAAGTAACTTCATAGCCTTCCATTTCAAAATTTAATTTCAAAGTGTCCTGCAAATTTTCTTCATCTTCTACCAGTAAGATTGAAAGTTTTTTCGGTGGCATAAAATGATTTTTTAATGATTATTGTTTGAGGATTTAAATTTAATTTCAAAAATACATCCGCGCGGAATGTTATTTGTCACACTGATGTCGCCATGATGTTGTTTCACTATTTCTTTTGAAAGATAAAGCCCTAATCCGGTTCCCTTTGCTTGCATTTGAGCTCCGCGGAAATATTTATCAAAAATCCTTTCCCTCTCTTTATCGCTCACACCATAGCCATGGTCAATTACCTGGAGCCGGATTTTTTTATTTTCCTGAAACACTTTTACTAAAACTACATCGTCTTTTCCAGAATATTTTATGGCATTATCCAAAAGATTATTTATAGCAAGCTGCACCAAAAGTTTATCCCCGGTAATAATAATTTCATCGGCAGCATCTATCTCAATTTCTCTTTGCGGAAACCGTACAATAAAATCTTCGGCGCAATCATTAGCAAGAGTGGCAAGATCGAACTTTTCGTTTGTAAGTGTGTAGCCTCCGGAATTTATCTGACTTAACAGGAGCATGTTGTTACATAATGTGTTTAGCCGGTTTGCTTCCTGTATCGTGCTGCTGATTAATTTTTGTTGCTGGCCGAATTCAAGTTTTCGCATCTGCATTGTTTCCAGATTCAACCGAGTGATCGCTATTGGAGTTTTTAATTCATGTGTAATCGCCATCATAAAATTTTGCTGCTGTTGCGATTGAATCAATTGCTTCTTTATTAAACGAAACACAAGAGCAGCACCAGTTAAAATCAATAATAAAAATGTGGCACCTTCGCCGATGTATTGCGCAGTTTTGCGTTCATTTTCTAACCTAATGTTTTTTTGTTTTTGCAAATAATAACTATCGTTTGCATTGAGTGTTTGAAACTTAAAATTCGTAAGCTGACGATTTTGATTATTTAGCTCAATAAACCAGAAAGTAAGCGCAGCAAGAATATAGGCAAGCAAGAACCAATAAAAAATATAAATAATTCTCAGTGGCCTGACTTTAAATTTATTTTTAAGGTTCCGGTAAGCCATTGTTTTCAAATTGAAAAGTTAATTATAGAAAAATTTACGTTTTCACTTTTTCAATCCTGATACCAATATTCAAAACATAATATAGCGGGTTTTCACGCATAATTTGTGCAATAGAAAAAGTATAATCACCGGAAGTTTTAAAAGAAAACGGCCCGGAAGAGATACCTTTTCTCGTTTCAAAAATATCATCCATTCCGGTTCCCTCCCATCCTTTTGAATCAGTTGCCAGAATAAGGTTTATGTTCTGAAATTTCATGGAATCATAGTTTGATTTTAATCCAATGCGAAGCCAGATGTTATTGTATTTATAAAGATCTGTATGGCGCAAAATGACATACACATTATAAAGAGAAGTAGTGTCTGTGATATGAAAAGTAAATTCAGGAACGTAACTGTAAAACCATTGCTGAGAGGGTATTACAGCTTGTTTTTCATAAAGATCTGTTTTAATACAGGACACAAAAGTTACGGTAAGAAACAATAAAAATAAAATCTTTTTCAAGCTGATTTTTTTACAAAAATAATTTGTTTTATGCGATGCAAAAGAGAAGCGCTATAAAATATTAAAAGTTTGTTCCTTGATTTTTTCCAGCTCATCTTTCATCAGAACCACGCTCCTTTGAATTTCTGAATCGTAAGCTTTTGAACCAGTTGTATTTATCTCTCGGCCGATTTCCTGAACAACAAAAGATAATTTTTTCCCTTTTGAATCTTCATCACTTTCAAGAATTGAAATAAAATATTCACAGTGATTTTTTAAGCGAACCTGTTCTTCCCTGATGTCAATTTTTTCAATATAATAAATGAGTTCCTGTTCGAGCCTGTTAGCATCATAACTTTCTTTCCCCGCATTTTCTTCCAGAAGTTCAATCAGTTCGTTTTTCATTTTTATCCTTCTGCGGGGTTCCAGCTTTAAAATTTCATCTTCCTGGATTTTTATATTTTTTATCCGGAGGCGAAGTTCTTTTTCCAAAGATTTTCCTTCATCAATCCGGTGTAGATTCAATTCCTGCAAAGCCACTTCAATCACACCTTTCAGATGTTTCCAATCCTCTTCATCCAGCACTTCATTGCTTGGCGAAACAACTTCTGGCAATCTTAATAAAGCGGCCAAAACGGCGTTGGTATCAATGGATAATTCCGCTGCAAGAATTTCAATTTGTTTGTAATAAGATTTGATCAAATCTGTGTTGATAAGAACCGGTTTTGTTGCGCCGTTTTGCTTGACAACGATTAAGCATTCAATGGTACCGCGCATAAGATTTTCCTGGATCAAACTCCTAATATCAAATTCATAAGTTTTAGTGATTGGCGGAATTTTCAAATTAATATCAAGTTGTTTTCCATTCAGTGATCTTATTTCTACCAAATAAGTTTTATCACCGATTGTTTGTTCTGCTCTTCCAAACCCTGTCATTGATTTTATCATCTTTATTATCTTTTTGAATTTGCAGCAAGTTATACAATTCCTGTTTAGATATTAATTTCATTTGGCCTGGAAATAAATTTTCTAAAGTAATTTTTTCAATCCGATACCTGATCAATCTCAATGTCGGAAAACCAACAGCAGCCGTCATCTTACGAACCTGCCTGTTTTTACCTTCAACCAAAATCAATTTTACCCAACTATCAGGAACAGATTTTCTAAAACGAATCGGCGGATTTCTTGCACTCACTTTTGGCGAATTTGAAAACTTTTTTACAACACATTTCTTTGTAAGATAAATTTTCCCATTAATGCTAATAGAAACTCCTTGTTTCAATTTGTAGATCGCATCTGAAGAAATATCGCCTTCGACCTGAACCCAATATTCTCTTTCATGCGCATTAAGTGGATCTAATAAATATTGGTTCAGTTTTTTGTCATCCGTTAAGATTAACAAGCCTTCGCTGTCATAATCCAAACGCCCGACAGGATACACATTCGCCGGAACATCAAAAAAATCCTTCAAAGTTTTTTTCTGATCTATTGAAGAAAATTGTGAAAGTACATTGAAAGGTTTATGAACAATAAAATATTTATTCAAAAGAATTATTTAAACGATTGTAATGAGATATTTTTCAACAAAACATGATTTAAAAATAATAAAGCCCGACAAAAAATGCACGGGCTTTGTTATATGGATGGGTTAGTAAGTACAGGAAATAAATTTCCTTACACAATATTAAAAATAATTTTCACGATAAGAAAAAATATTTCAAATTTTTTTATCAACATCTTTAAAATGCTGTGTGGATAAACATGAAAAATTTATGAATGAAAAAACATTTTTTACTTGTCGATCAAAATAAAAATAACATACTATCCTTTGAGCAAATTTTTTTGTGAAGTAGTCGAAATACCCTGTTCATAAGCTTTTGAATCAATTTCATTTCTCAGTATTCCTTTTCTAAAAAGGAAATCGTTTTATTTGTTTGTTTACTGTTAACCGATTTAATTAATTTTTTATCGCGGGTCTGTTAAATTTTTTTTCGAGAATTATTTTTTGTTTTTTTTAAATCATGCCGGCAATTTTTCAAACTTTATCTTTGACGCTTTAATTATTTTTTATGAAGTTTCCTTCTCCTGTTTCCGCAAATTGGATTGCGGATTTTATCAACGCAAAAATTTCTGGTGATAAAAATTCTTTCGCTATTGGCATCAATGAAATCCATAAAGTAAAAACCGGAGATATTGTTTTTGTGGATCATCCAAAATATTATGAAGCCTGTCTGAACAGCGCTGCTACATTTATTATTATTAACGCTGACAAAAAAGTTCCAGAGGGAAAAACTTTGTTTATCGTTGATGATCCTTTTGAAGCGTATTTAAAAATTGTTAATCATTTTAAACCATTCGTTGCGTCGGAAAAAATGATCAGCGCAAGCGCGAAAATTGGAAAAAATTCCATCACTATGCCCAATGTTTTCATAGGAAATAATGTGATCGTCGGTGACAATTGTATCATTCATCCAAACGTAGTTATTTATGATGATTGTGTCGTTGGAAATCACGTTGAAATACATTCAGGAACTATAATAGGCAGTGATGCTTTTTATTTTAATACAAAAAAGAATCGCGAAAACTGGTACAAAAAAATGCAAAGCTGCGGACAAGTTATTATTCATGATCATGTTGAAATCGGCGCCAATTGTACAATTGATCGCGGTGTAAGTGATTCTACGATTATTGGAAGAGGAACAAAAATGGACAACTTAATTCATGTTGGCCATGATGTGGTAATGGGAAAAAATTGTTTGATTGCTGCACAGGTTGGTATTGCCGGAGGAACAACTCTCGGTGATGGAGTAACTCTTTGGGGACAGGTTGGCGTAAATAAAACAATCACCGTTGGCGATAATGCAGTGGTGATGGGACAAGGTGGAGTTACATCAAGCATTGAAGGAAATAAAACTTATTGGGGCACGCCTATCCAGGAATTTTTTGCTAAAAGAAAAGAATTGGTTTTGATAAAAAGGTTGCCGGAAATTTGGGAAAAAACTAAAGGATTAAAATGAATAAACGAACTACGATCAGACATCGTAAATCAGACATCTAATCCGGTTTATAATCATACGGCAGCATATCACCAATCTTTTTAAAACCAAGATAGCCGTTGGTTACAAGATCTTCCTGGTTATAGAAATAACCGTTCCGATCTATAAAAAACGATTCGCCTTTTGGAAAAATTAAGGTAGATAATTGAAAACTTTTCTTTGCGGCAGAATCCATATCAAAATAATTTTTTTCCGGAATCGCGTTTTTATAAATCACTGCCACTTTGCTTTGATTGGGAAAAAATTCAACAGTTTGTGTACTGTCTTCTTTTTGATAATTTAAAGCTCCATAAAGATTTCCAATACGGATCGGATAATCTTCTCCATTGTTATTTACAATAAACTGAAGTTCAAATCCATCTTCCTCCAAACTACGCTGGTAAAGGCTTCGCATGAATTGCAACAACGATCCTTTATAAGCAATCGCCCGGTTTCTGCTCCATGTTTCCCGTTGCTCAATCGTTCCCTGCATCTCTTCAAAAAGTGGATAGCCAATAAATAAATTAGTCTTGGTATCATAATCATTTGTAAAAGAATCGATGGCAAATTTTAAAGTATATCCTAAAGAAAAATTTTCTACAATCAGTGCCTCTTGTGCCAAAACTTTTAAACGGTTTCTTTTTTTGCTAAAATAAAAATGAAGTACTTCAGGGTTTTTAATCACGCATTTCTTTGCAAAATTTGTTTGGCCGATGAAATTATCGATAAAAAAAGGACCGTATTTTTCCCACCCGTCTTTCACTTCATTTGTAATAGAAATCGTAACCGCCTCCAAAGATTTTTCCTCGGGATTTAACTCGAAAAGTAAACTGTCATTTTGTGTAGAACTGTTTACCCGAACGGTTTCTGACTCATATCCTGTAAATGTCGTTACTATGGAATAGCCGCCTTCCGGAAGACGAATACTAAAATTTCCTTCATTATCACTTGCAACACCAATCGTTGTATTCTGAGCAAATACTGAGGCCCCGGCTAAAGGCGTTTTTGTGTTTTTATCCACAACTTTTCCCTTCACTAAAAAATAAGTTGTTTGAGCGACAAGTTCAAAAGGAGCCAATAAAAATGAAATAATTAAAATGAAAATTACTACAAAAAGAATTTGAGAATTCGTATTCATTAGAGGAATAATTTAGATTAGAGACAATATTTTACTTTTAAAGAGGCGCAGGTAAATTCAATGGCATCTTTGATTTCTGTGAATCTAAAATCTGGCAGAGTTTCTAAAATTTTACTGTTATCAAAATATACTTTTGTCTGAGCCGTTCGCGCCGTTTCCTTTGTTAGCATACGATTCTTTCCTGTAAACGTTTTTGTTCCTTCTAACCGCCAGATTAATTCTGCCAAAAAAGGATTTACTTTTTTATATGGCGGTTTTTTTCCAAAACATTTTGCAATAGAAGAAAATATTTCTTTGTAAGGTAAATTCTCCCCATTTAAAATAAAACGCTCAGCGGTTATTTCGCTATTCATTAACAGGATCATTGCCCGTGCCACGTCTCTTACATCTACAAAACCGGAAACGCCATCTGTGTACCATTTAAATTCATTATACGCACTTTTAAAAATGGTTGAAGAGCCAGCTTCCCAAGTGTTTCCGCCCAGGACTAATGAAGGATTTACAATCACCGCTTTCAATCCTTCGCCTATGCCCCGCCACACTTCCATCTCGCCAAAATATTTTGATTTTGCATAAATACTGCTGTTCGATTCTTCTGTCCAATTCATTTTTTCATTTATCGTAGCTTCATTCCTAATTTTTCCCAAAGCCGCTACAGAACTAACATGTAGCAATTTTTGCACGCCTGCATCAATGCATGCATTTACAACATTCGCCGTTCCTTCAATGTTTATTTTTAAAAGTTTACGTTTGTCTTTTCGGTCGTAAGAAACAATCGCAGCGCTATGATATACATGTGTGATTTCCTGCATTGTTTCATTCAGGGAAACTACATCAAGGATATCACAATGGACAACTTCGAGATTTGGATGAGTAAGCGAAAGAGGCGTAGAGTGATAAATCGCTTTCACTTTTTGGCCAGCCGCAAGCAATTGTTCTATCAACTCATTTGCAACAAGACCAGCGCCGCCGGTGACGAGGATTTTTTTTTGCACACTATTTTTTTTAGAAAAATTTTGCTGAAGCATTTCGGGGCATTTCCAGAATAACTAATTTCAGGAATGAAATTAATTATCCTTTTTTAATTAATCGTATTTGTAAAAACCTTTACCGGTTTTTTTTCCAAGCTCATTATTTTTTACTTTTTCAATTTGAGTCGATGACGGTAAAAAACGTGGCACTTTTTCAAATGCTTTATAAACACTTTCTGTAACAGCAAGGTTAATGTCCATACCAATGAGATCCATTAATTTAAATGGCCCCATTTTAAAACCGGTGCCTTCAAGAATTTCATCCACTTCTTCAAAAGACGCAATTCCTTCATCAACAATTTTTAGCGCTTCGAGATAGTATGGCCGTGCAACACGATTGACTATAAATCCTGGAGAATCTTTGCAAATCACCGGTTCTTTCTTCATTAATTGGCAGATCGTAACAACAGCTTTAATTACCTCATTGCTTGTCTGGTGGCCCTCTACAATCTCCACCAGTCTCATAATATAAGCAGGATTAAAGAAGTGCATTCCAACAACTCTTTGAGGAAAACTAACTTTACCCTGTATTAACGAAATAGAAAGTGAAGAAGTGTTTGTTGCAAAAATTACTTTTTCATTATTGTATGTTGCAAGTTCATTGAAAAGAGAAACTTTTGCTTCTTCCTTTTCGATGATCGCTTCAATAATTAAAAACGCGGTACAATCTTTTATGTTAGTTGTAAATTTAATTCTTGAAAAAATTTCTTCCTTTTCCTCTGCATTAAATTTATTTTTATCAACTAAATACTGAAGATTTTTTTGAATAATTTCTTTCGACTTGTCCAATACGCTTCCATTTACATCAAAGAGAATTGTCGCAAAACCATTTTGCGCAGCCACTTGTGCAATGCCACTTCCCATTGTTCCTGCACCACAAACGCAAATGGTTACAATCATACGTTATTGAAAAATTTTTTATAGTAAACAAACAAAAAAAGTTAAACCTTTTTCTGAAGATAAAAAAGCAAGAATCAGACTGCACTCGTAAATTGCTTCAAAAACCTGACATCATTTTCACTAAAAATACGCAAATCTTTTATCTGGTATTTTAACATCGCGATTCTTTCAATACCCATTCCAAAAGCAAACCCGGAATATTTATGCGAATCAATCCCGCAGTTTTCCAACACATTGGGATGAACCATTCCACAACCTAAAATCTCTACCCAACCGGTGTGTTTGCAAACATTGCAACCCGCGCCACCACAAATAAGACAGGTGATATCCATTTCTGCGCTCGGTTCAGTAAAAGGGAAATAAGATGGGCGAAAACGCACTTTTACTTCTTTGCCAAACATTTCCTGCACAAAGAAATAAAGTGTTTGTTTGAGATCTGCAAATGAAACATTATCTGCGATATACAAACCTTCTACCTGGTTAAAAAAGCAATGCGCTCGTGCACTGATTGTTTCGTTGCGATAAACACGGCCCGGGCAAATAATTCTAATCGGTAATTTCCCTTTTTCCATCTCCCGAACTTGCACGCTGCTCGTGTGTGTTCGCAGCATCCACGCTGGATTTTGCGAAACATAAAATGTGTCCTGCATATCACGTGCCGGATGATTTTCCGGTAAATTTAAGGCCGTAAAATTGTGCCAGTCATCTTCAATCTCAGGACCTTCCGCTACTGCAAAACCCAAGCGCTGAAAAATAGAAACGATTTTATTTCTTACAATACTTATTGGATGCCGGCTCCCGATTGCGAAAGAATCCCCGGGCAACGAAAGATCAATGCTTTCGGTCATCTGCGGACGTTCGCCGGTTGTCTTCTTTAAGTCTTCATATTTATTTTCAGCAAATGATTTTAATTCATTCAAAATCTTTCCCATCTCTCTTTTATTTTCCGGAGCTACGTTTTTCATTTCCCCCATCAATGATTTCACAGAACCATTGGAGCCCAGGAATTTTATGCGAAAAACTTCGCCGGGATTTTCATCATCACTGAAGAAATTATTTATTTCTTCTTTCAATTTATTGATTTGCGCAAGCAGATTTTCCATAAATGCAAAAATAAGCCAAAGAGTATTTACATTTTTTTGAAAGCATCTAAAATAATTGCCGTCAATATTTTATTTCTGTATTTTATTGTTAGGTTTGCGCGATAAAAAAAATAAATTGACATACGATTTACACGAATATCTTTTGCCGGTAAATGTGGCCGAAATTAGTGGTGATGCGGCTTACAACGACAGCCAAATGAGGAGTGTTGTTAAAATAAATGAAGAAGAAATTCCCGATTTATCAGATATAGACCTTGTGATAGTTGGGGTAAATGAATTTCGTGGAAATGGGTTTATCGCAACTGAAAATTCTGCAGATGCCATTCGCAAAAAGTTTTATGAATTGCATTACTGGCATAAGGAAATTTCGATTGCTGATATTGGAAACATTAAATGTGGCGCTTCATTAAATGATAGTTATTCTGCACTTACCATTGTGCTCAAAGAATTATTTCAGTTGAAAAAAACAGTTGTCATTATTGGAGGCTCACACGACAATACTTTGGCCCAATATTTTGCATATAAAGATTTAAATAAGATAATAGATGCAACGGTTGTGGATGCAACAATCGATCTGAGAAGCGAATCAACTTTACGAAGCGAAAACTTTTTGATGGAAATGCTTACAAGTGAACCGAACATGGTAAGGCATTATAATCATATTGGTTTTCAAAGTTATTTTGTGCATCCAAGAATGCTTGAAACGATGGACAAGCTTAGGTTTGATTGTTTTAGAGTCGGGGTCGTAAAAGAGGATTTAGAAGAAATGGAACCGGTAATCCGCAATTCAGATTTATTGAGTTTTGATATTGCTGCAATAAAAAACAGTGATGCTCCAGCATCAAATTGCAGTCCCAATGGGCTTACCGGGGAAGAAGCGTGTACGCTTGCCCGTTATGCCGGAATGAGTCCATCAATTTCTTCAATCGGATTCTATGGATATGATGCATTAAAAGATTCGAAAGATCTTTCGGCGTTACAAATTGCACAAATGTTTTGGTATTTTATTGATGGCAAAAACAAGAGCAGAAAAGAGTCTTTGTTAAATGAAACTGAGAATTTTAACCAGTTTCACACGGCATTTGCGGAGGTCGATACGGTATTTTTACAAAGCAAAAAAACCGGAAGATGGTGGATGCAATTGCCTGATAAAAAAATGATCGCGTGCAGTTATAAAGATTATTTATTTGCCAGTAATAATGAAATTCCCGAAAGATGGTTGCGCGCTCAGGAGAGGGATTTGTAAGAGTTTACGTTTCGAATTTTTCAGTAAACTAACAAATAATCCGGATTTCTATTCTTTTTCATAGACAATATTGGACTTAATCTTGTCCAAACGTAAAACGGGATGCATGCTTTGCAGAAATTTTTCTAAATTTTTACAACCGTTTCATTTAATTGAATTTTAAAATGATCGCAGCCAGATCGTTACCGATTTGAATAATCTTTTCCCCTTTTTTTACAAATCTTTTGGTATTCTTTATCGCAACCAATCCATTCTTATTGACTATTTTTGACTTGATCTGAACAAAATTGATCACTGCAAATTGAATGTGGAAATCGATTCAGAAGATTCGCAACCGGTATCTTATTTTATAATCCAATTCATATTTTAAAAACGAAATAAAAATATTTTAAGCGCTCTATGCTTTATAAAATGAATGTACTAAAATTTATTTCGGTTCTGTTTTTAATTTGTCTTTACATTGGATGTAAAAACAATCCTACTGTAAAGGAAAAGGAAATCGTAGATGTTCCAGAAAAAATGGACGATCAGATTTCTGATAACATAAAAGCAATTTTAATTTTTGCAAAAGAATCAAATGGCGTCATCAGTGATTCGACTAAATTGTCTCTGTTTAATTTGGTTAATTCTTTTTACGAAAAAAATAATTATGACGGAATATGGAGCCACGAGGAAAACTGGAAACCTATTGCTGACTCTATGTTTCAGTTTATAAAAAATTCAAGGTATTACGGCCTTTACCCTGAAGATTATCATTATCAGGAACTGGATGCTTTGCGTTCAAAAATTCAAAATGATTCATTAACACGAATGGATGCTGTTTCATGGACGAAGGCCGATTTGTTATTTACCGATGCATTTATGAAAACATTGAAAGATCTAAACGAAGGGCGAATGTTGCCGGATAGTGTTTCAATCGTTTCAAAAATGAATTATGCAGATTCTTTTTTTATTGATAAATTAAAGACAACATTATCTTCCAATAATGTTTCTGAAATGTTTGAAAGTGTTGAGCCAACTAACATTAATTATGTTTCATTAAGAAATGCTCTTCCAAATTTTGTTGACAACATGGATACACAAAAATATTTGTTTATTCATTTTCCTTACATAGACACTCTTGCGTTTTATAAAGAACTCCATCAACGGTTAATACAATCAGGAATCGGTAATGCAGATGAAAAAAATGATTTGCCCGATTCAATTAAATTGAGCAAAGAAATAAAAAAATATCAGGCCAAACATAAATTAACTGCCGACGGGAAAGCCGGTGAAACAACGATTCGTAATTTGAATTTGAACGACAACGAAAAGTTTAGAAGGATTGCCGTTACCCTTGACCGTTATAAGCAGCTCGGGGAGCTTCCCGGGAATTATATTTGGGTAAATTTACCGAGTTTATATTTGAAAGTTTGGGAAGATGATTCAGTTGTTCTCGTATCCAAAATTATCATTGGAAAACCAACGACTCCCACGCCGCTTTTGCAATCGAAAATTAGCAATATGGTAACGTATCCCAACTGGACAATTCCTGCAAGTATCATAAGAAAAGATATTTTGCCAGCATTAAAAATTAACCCTGGATACCTTGCTAGTAAAGGGTTCTCGCTTGTTGATTCCAATGGCGAGACCATAAATCCTTACACGGTTAAATGGACGAAATATAAAAAAGGAATACCGTGGAAAATCGTGCAGGGAAGTGGCGATGATAATGCGTTGGGAATATTTAAATTTAATTTTAATAATCCATACAGCGTTTATTTACATGATACAAATCAGCGGTATTTATTTGCAAATTCCAACCGAGCTCTTAGCCATGGTTGTGTGCGAGTTCAAAACTGGGAAGCGCTTGCGTTTTATATAGCCCGAAACGATAGTATAGCAACAAAAGAAGGACATCCGCTTTCATATAATGCAGATTCTATAAAAAGATGGATTGCAAATAAATCGCGTAAAACAATTATGGTAAAAAAAAGATTGCCTCTTTATATTCAGTATTTTACCTGTGAAGAAAAAGATAATAAAATAGTTTTTTACAATGATGTCTATAATGAAGATAACCTACTGGAAGAAAAATATTTTGCCAATAAATAATCCTGATTTATGAAAATAAGAGGAAACATTATTGATATTGAGTCGAAAAAAAAAATTTTTGGAGAAATAATTATTGAAGATGGATTGATAAAGTCCATAAAAAAAATGGGCGACGTCAAAAAAGATTTTCCTTTTATAATGCCCGGATTTATTGATGCTCATGTGCACATTGAAAGTTCGATGTTGATACCTTCTGAGTTTGCAAAACTAGCAGTGGTTCATGGAACCATTGCTACGATTAGCGATCCGCACGAGATCGCAAATGTTTGTGGAATCGCAGGTGTTGAATACATGATTGAAAATGGGAAAACGGTTCCGTTCAAATTTCATTTTGGTGCGCCAAGTTGCGTGCCAGCAACAGTCTTTGAAACTGCAGGAGCAACGTTGGATGCGAATGCAGTGGACGAACTTTTATCAAAAAAAGAAATTTATTATTTAAGCGAAATGATGAATGTTCCAGGTGTGCTCAATGATGATGATGATGTTTTTTCAAAAATTAAATCCGCAAAAAAATTCAACAAACCTGTTGATGGTCACGCTCCCGGTTTACGGGACGGAAATGCAAAAAAATATATAGAAGCCGGCATCAGTACGGACCATGAATGTTTTACAAAAGAGGAAGCGCTGGATAAGTTAAAGTATGGAATGAAAATTTTAATTCGCGAAGGAAGCGCTGCAAAAAATTTTGAAGCATTGATTGATCTATTAAATGAAAATGAAATGATGTTTTGCAGTGATGATAAACATCCGGATAGCTTGGTGAAAGGGCACATTAATGAGCTTTGCAGACGCGCTGTAGCAAAAGGAATTGACGTTTTCAAAGTTTTAAAAGCAGCATGCATTAATCCGGTAAAACATTATAAAATGAATGTTGGATTATTAAAACCAGGCGATCCCGCAGATTTTATTATCGTTAAAAATTTAAAAGATTTTACAGTAAAAGCAACTTATATTAATGGCGAATTAGTTGCTGAAAATGGCGAATCAAAAATTAAAACTCAAGCTTCTGCTGTAATAAATAATTTTAATTGTTCAACGAGAAGCGTCGATGATTTCAAAATAAAAATTTCTGATTTCCACGGCGAAACTATTGAAGCATTGGACGGACAATTAATTACGAATAAAATTTCTATTATTCCCAAAGAAGAAAATGAGTTTTATGTGAGTGATACAGAAAAAGATATTTTAAAAATTGTGGTGATTAACCGTTATAATGAAGCGCCGATTGCAAAAGCATTCATAAAGAATTTCGGCCTGAAACGAGGCGCCATTGCGTCGTCTGTCGCCCATGACAGTCATAATATTATTGCCGTTGGTGTTGATGACGAAAGTATTTATGATGCGGTAAATCTTATCATAAATGAAAAAGGAGGAATAAGTGTCGCTAATCATTTTAATGCTGCTTTCAATAAAATTTTACCCCTGCCAGTTGGGGGTTTAATGAGCAACGAAGATGGATATAAAGTAGCGAAAATGTATACCGAAATTGATGCCGCTGCCAAAAAACTTGGTTCAAAATTATCCGCTCCCTTTATGACTTTATCTTTTATGGCTTTGTTGGTAATTCCGCATGTAAAATTGAGTGATAAAGGATTATTTGATGGAGATTTGTTTCAATTAATTAGCTAACCAAATTATTCCATTTCCTGTGCCCATTTATCTCTTTCATCCGGGCTAAATTTCCAAGGCGCAAAATTATTTTCAATATTACTAAACATAGCATTCCATTCTGCCGGCGCATTGCTTTCTTCCATTATCAAATGGCGACGCAATTGAAATATTATATCGAGCGGATTGATGCTTACCGGACATTCTTCCACACAAGCATTACAGGATGTGCAGGCTCTTAATTCTTCAACAGTAATATAATCGTGCAACAGGCTTTTTCCGTCATCTTTGAATGTGCCGTTTTCTTTAATATCATTTCTTACATTTTCCATTCTGTCGCGCGTGTCCATCATTATTTTTCTTGGACTTAATAATTTTCCGGTCGCGTTTGCCGGGCATGCAGCTGTGCATCTTCCGCATTCTGTACAAGTGTAAGCGTCTAGTAAATTTTTCCAACTCAAATCAAAAATATCTTTCGCGCCAAACTTCTGTGTTTGTGCTTCACCGGTAGTTGGCGCCAGTTCGGGCTTAAAGATATATTCAACTTCCTGCTCCACATTTTTCATATTTTTCATTTCACCTTTTGGAGCAAGCGGTTTAAAATAGGTGTTTGGAAAGGCCAATAAAATATGGAAATGTTTGCTGTAAGGAAGATAATTCAGAAAAGCAAAAATGCCTGTAATATGCAGCCACCAGCAAGTTCGCTCAATAGTTATCAATGAAGAAGGCTTTAGATTTATCATCGAATTAGCAATAAATCCTGATAAAATAAAACTTCCATGATCGGCATAATGTGGATTTCCCTGCAATTGCAAAGCGCGATCTGCAGAATTCATTGTAAGAAATAAACCCATCAAAATAATTTCTGTAATCAAAATTAAATTCGCATCTGTTCGAGGCCATCCATCCAACTCATGATTTATAAAACGCTTTAACTTTAAAATATTTCTCCTGATTAAAAAAATGACACAGGCTAATAAAACACCAATCGCAAGTATTTCAAAGAAATCAATTACAAAAGTATAAAAACCCCCAAGGGAATTTGCAAACAGGCGATGAGTGCCAAATAGTCCATCCAGAACAATTTCTAAAACTTCAATATTTATAATAATAAACCCGGCATAAATTACGAAATGCATCACACCAACTAATGGATAACGAAACATTTTTTTTTGTCCCAGAGCCAGTAGCAGCACATTTCTCCAGCGTTCTTTTTTATTATCAGAAAGATCTTCATCACGGCCTAAATGAATATTATCAGAAATTTCTTTTGCTTTTTTGTAAAACAGAAAAATAGAGAAGCCAACAAGAATAATAAATAATATTTGCTGAACAAGTTGCATAATAAAAAGGATCTGGCGCTAAGATAATGCTAAATAAAATAAGCAGTAAACTGATAAATATGTAAGATTTGCATTTTCAAGATTTGCAAAATTATTTAATGAGATGAATAATTTAGTTTATAATAAACAAAGGAACAATAAAGATTTGTATCCTGTATATTCAATTCATTCTTTGCATTATAGTTGGTTAACTGTAAATTGCTTTTTTAAAAATTATATTCATTATGGATGCTCCACTTATTCTTTCAAAAGAAATTGCCTTCAGAAAACTTCACCGGATAGCTTATGAAATTGCAGAGCAAAATATAAATGAGCCACAAATAATTCTTGCCGGAATAAAAGAAAATGGCAGCATCATCGCAAAAATTTTATTTTCTTTTTTGAAAGATATTTTTAAAGGCGAAATCCTCATTATTGAAATTGCGATAGACAAAAAGAATCCAAAAAGTATTTCAATTTCCGAAGGAATGAATTTTGACAACAAAATTATTATTATCACCGATGATGTATCAAACAGCGGAAAAACCTTGCTGTATGCGATAAAACCTTTTCTTGGTTTTTATCCAAAAAAAATACAAACCCTGGTTTTGGTAGAAAGAAGCCATAAAGAATTTCCCGTTTCTCCTGATTATGTCGGGCTTTCGGTTTCGACCGCTTTGACAGAAAAAATAATTGTAGAAACAGAAAATAACGAAGTTGAAGGAGCGAAATTAACAGCAATTGAGCACCTTTAAAATATCAGCTTAAATAATTCCACACCACAAAAAATGTAATAAGAACAAGAAGAATAAGAAGAATAATGGTAAAATAAAGCCACGGCAAATCTTTCATCCGCCGTTTTTCTTTCGCCGATTTCTTTTTTTGTAATTGTTTTTGAAGATGGCGATTTAATTCTTCTGCCAATAATAATGGATCTTTTTTATTTTTAAATTGATGAAGCCCATCAACCGCATCGCTCGCTAATTCTGAGTCAATAAGCGCTTTCTCAAACTCGTGTTTTTCTTCAGCAGATAATTTATCGCTGAGATAATCCATCAACTTTTGGTTGTCAATATCTTTATTGCTGTTTGATAATATGTTTAATAAATCCTCATTCATTTGTTCTGTTCAAAGTAATTTTATTTTTTTATACTTTACTCATTTGGAATCAATAATTAATCTCATGTTCCATCATTAATTTTAAATTTCTTTTCCCGTTTTGCAAATGGCTTTTTACCTGAAGCATCGTGTAGCCGGTTATTTCAGCCACTTCGGCGTAGGATTTTTTTTGAAGATAAAATAAATTTACACATTGCTGCTGCTCGCGGTTTAATTGTTTTATCGCCTCCTGCATTTTTTGAAAAAGGGTTTCTTTTTCTGCCATTTCATTTTTATTAACAGGATTTTCAGCAGAAATTATTTGCTCATTTAATTCTACAGAAACACCTTTTTGGTCGCGCAATTTCATAAGGCAATGATTTTTGGCAATCATATAAATCCAGCTTTTAAAATAGTCTACTTTATATTTCTTCAATTCATTTATCACTTTCAAAAAAATCTGTTGTACGCAATCACGCGCGTCTTCCTCGTTTTTTAAATATTTCATGCAAACGCCCAGCAGGAGTAATGTGTAGCGCGGTAATAAAATCCCCAGCCATTTATTATCATGATCGCGGTAAAAATTTTGCAGCAATTCTGCATCGGTAATATCTTTATATTTTTCGGCTATCAAAAATGATTTCTTTTTTAGTAAGATGTAAACTTAATTAATTTCCATAATTTACATTTGCACAAAAACCGATTTGAAGCTATGGAATATATGGTATGTTGCGTGCCCGTAAGCCCTATGAGAGCGACACCATCTCACAAGGCAGAAATGGTATCGCAACAATTGTTTGGAGAAAAATCTTTCATTCTCGAAAGAGTTGCTGATAACTGGGTGAAAATTCAATTAAAATATGATGGCTATCAGGGCTGGGTTCAGCAAAACCATCTTGCAGAAATTGATGAAGAGCATTATGTAAAAACTGATAAGGACTTGATTTCAGATTGGATAGATGAAGTCGATTATAACGGACACATTATGTATGTGCCGATGGGGAGTTCATTGAGTGCCTTCAAAAATGGAATTGCCTTTTGGCGGAAAAATTCTGTTCATTTTAAAGGCAAAGTGTGGGATCCGGAAGAAGTAAAAGTTGCGCCAAAAGTGATCAAACAAATTGCCTTCAAATTTTTGAACACTTCTTATTTATGGGGTGGGAAATCTGTTTTTGGAATTGATTGCAGCGGTTATTCGCAAATGACTTATAAATTCTTAAACCTGTATTTGCCGCGGGATGCATGGCAACAGGCAGAAGAAGGAAAGGTGGTAAATTTTTTGCAGGAAGCACATTGCGGTGATCTGGCTTTTTTTGATAATGCAGAAGGAAAAATAACCCACGTCGGAATTTTATTAAATGATCATGAAATCATTCATTCATCCGGAAAAGTTAGAATTGATAAAATAGATACGGACGGAATTTTGAATATGGAAACCAAGCAACGCACGCATAAATTGAGAATTATTAAAAGATATTTCTGATAATGATTTTTCTTTCCCAACAGTAACAATTTCTCCTTTTATTTTGTAACAATTAATAAAAAACCAGTCCTCATTTTTTAGGCTTTTATCTGAGATTCAAACCTTTAAATAAAAATAAAATTCCTTTATTAAAGGAAATATTTATAATTGCATTTTAATGCCTGCTCGAAGTATTTTTTAAAAATACGTTCTCCTGAAATCCGCGAGCTTGCTGCAAAACTATCTTTCAAAAAGAAATTAATAAATCAACATTATTTTAAACAAATAATATTTATTACAGCATAGTAAAAGAACAAAAAAACGCTATTTGTACTTTATTTTTTCGAAATAAAAGTTGGCTGATGTAATTTTTAATATACAAAGAAATTATTGATTAATCCATCTCGTTTTCTCTTTTACCGGCTCTCTTTTTGATAAAGGATTTGGAACATTTTCAACGAAGCCCAGATAAAAAACTCCAATCAATTTGTCGGTGGTATCCAAATTAAAATATGATTTTGCTTCAGGTAAATAAGTAATGCCTCCGGTAGAAAAATATCCTGACAAGTGATAAGCGCAGATTGATAAATAAATATTTTCTATCGCACATGCTGTTGCAATTATTTCTTCAATCTCAGGTATTTGAACGGTGAGGCTTCTTTTCATCCCAATCACAATTACGTGCGACGACATTAATGGGTATTCGGCTAATTTTTTCAGTTTCTTCTCTTTAAATTTTTCTCCGGCATATTTGGTATAAATTTCTGTTTGCAGGTTAGCGAAATACTCCAATCCTTCACCGCTGAAAACCGTGAATCGCCAGGGTTCTGTAAGTTTATGAGTTGGAGCACGATTAGCGTTTTCCAATATTTGCCAGATTATTTCATCATCAATTTTTTTCCCTTTTTCAAATTGGTAGGGATAAATGCTGCGCCTGTTTTGAACGATTGAATTGAATTGGGAAATGTCGTATTTTTGATCCATTCTTTCTTTTTAAGTTTTGCAAAAATAAACCGTTAGGAATAATAGCTTACGAATTACGGTGCATCTGAAATTTCAGCCTACTTTTGCCAATTCAATTCATATAATTTACTCGAAATGTTTGAACTCTTATCGAAAAGTTTTGAAGAAAGAATTTCAATTTCAAAAGAAGAATTTGATTTTTGCAAAACACTTTTTATTCCAAAAAAATTGCGCAAAAAACAATATTTATTGCAGGAAGGAGATGTTTGCAGATATACGGCTTTTGTTGAAAAAGGAATGCTGCGCACATTTACAGTGGATGAAAAAGGGAACGAGCCGATTCTTCAGTTTTCTATGGAAGGTTGGTGGATTGCAGATCTTTATAGCTTTCTTACTGATGAACCATCACAATACAATATCGAAGCTATGGAGGAATGTGAATTGCTATTGATTACAAAAGAAAACTGGGATATTCTTTTGAAAAAAGTGCCGGCCTTTGAGCATTATTTTCGCATTCTTATTCAAAATAATTTAATCGCTACACAAAGAAGATTGATGAGTTCATTAAGCGAAACCGCTGAAGAAAAATATACCAAACTCATTAATAATTTCCCCGGCTGTGTTCAGCGAGTGCCTCAGCATATGATTGCTTCTTATTTGGGCATTACCCCAGAAACTTTAAGCCGCGTCCGGAGTCAAATGGCCGCGAGAAAATAGTTTGGCACCATCCGCAAAAATTGGTTTTCTTATCTTTATCTCTTTTGATAGTTAGCGCAACCTCGGCATAAAGCAATTTTAAATGAAAGTTTTCGTAACACGGCAGATTCCCGAAGTGGGAATAAAAAAATTGAAAGACGCAGGAATAGAAATTGTAGAATGGAAAGAAAAAAGAGAATTAACGCCTTCTGAATTGGTAAAATACTCTAAACAATGTGATGCCCTTTTATCGGCTGGTTATAATAAAATGGACATACCTTTTTTAAAGGAATGCAGTCATTTAAAAGTAATTGCGTTGCATTCAGTCGGCTATGATAATGTTGATATTGCGGAAGCAACGCGCTTAAAAATTCCGGTAGGAAATACGCCGGGAATTCTTAGCGGTCCTACGGCTGATATAGCTTTCCTGCTAATGCTCGCTGTTTCGCGAAAGGCTTTTTATTTGCATAAAAAAATTGAGAAAGGTGATTGGAAATTTTTTGAACCAACTGCCAATCTGGGCATTCATTTATTCGGTAAAACTTTAGGGATTTATGGTTTGGGAAATATTGGTTTTGAAATGGCCAAACGCTGCATGGGGGCGTACAATATGAAAGTAATCTATCACAACCGTAATAAAAACAGGACGGCAGAAAATGAATTGAATGCTGAATATGTTTCGTTTGAAGAATTATTAAATAGAAGTGACGTGCTCTCTGTGCATACGAATTTATCAAAAGAAACCAGGGGCAAATTTGACAAAACTGTTTTTGAAAAAATGAAATCCACTTCCATTTTTATCAACACAGCAAGGGGTGCAATTCACAATGAAGAAGATTTGATAAACGCTTTGCAAAATGGAATAATTTGGGGAGCAGGACTTGATGTAACCAATCCTGAACCGATGAAAAAAGACAATCCATTATTAACAATGCCAAACGCTGCTGTTTTGCCTCACATCGGCAGCGCCACTTTTGAAACGAGAAGTGAAATGGCCAAAATTGCAACAGAAAATATTATCGCCGGATTGAGCGGAAAACGGATTCCTTTTCCGGTAAATCCGGAAGTGTATGATGAAAAAAAATAGATTCATATTTTATTTCCCCCGGATGAACTCATAGCCTCATCAGTAGCCGTATTTTCCGGCCATTTACTTTAACTTATAACCGCTCCGACCTTTTTTGAATCAGGATTTTTTTGTGCTCATTGCCTTTTGAATTTTGGCCTTGATATAGGTCAATGCCATTTATTATCATTTCTCATTGGCTGGCGGCTGCACCTCATGGTAACTTTGTGCAACAGAAAAAATAAAAGATGGCACTAAAAAAAACAATAGCAATTGTAGGAGCGACAGAAAAGGCAGGAGTGGAAATTGCAAAAAAATTTTCGTTTATCCCTTGCCGTTTGCTGCTTGTTTCCAATAGTGAAGAACAGCTTTCACAATTATATGAAAATATTTCTAAGAAAAATCCAACAGCAGAAATTGATACGATTGGATGTGTGAAAGAAGGTTGTTGGGAAGCCGATATTATCATTCTTGCTGTTCAGGGTTGGGAAGAAAAACACGCAGCGAAATTGATGAAAGAAGTAGCAACGCAAAAAATTGTAGTTGTTCTTTCAAACGCAGGATTAGAGTGCGCTTTACCTTATTCTAAAGTGGTAACAGTCTCTAATATTAATGCATCAAATGAAATTCTTATTTCCGGACCTAATAAAGCAGTAAACGAAGAAATAATAAAGATTTTTAATCAGGCTGGTTATCAGGTTACCGTTGGTAATCATTGTCTGTAACCAATAAATAATCATAAAACAAAAAACAAACAAAATGAATAAGATCATTGCAACAAACTCTAACAACTGGCCCGCATTAATTGCCCGGTTGGGACTTGGATTAACCATTTTTCCTCACGGCGCTCAAAAACTTTTAGGATGGTTTGGCGGTTATGGCTTTTCAGGAACAATGGGATATTTTACCACCCAGGCACATCTGCCTTACATCATTGGATTGTTGTTCATCTTTATCGAATTTTTCGGATCTCTCTTTCTGATCTTCGGTTTCCTTTCACGTATTGCAGCAATTGGTTTTATTGGAATTTATACCGGCGCAATCGTTATGGTTCACGCTGCGAATGGATTTTTTATGAACTGGAACCTGGAAGCGGGAAAAGGAGAGGGTTGGGAATATTTCATTCTGCTTTTTGCCTTGGCAATCATCGTTTTGATAGCAGGCGGGGGGAAAGCAAGTATTGATGAAACAATCACAAAAAAACTGAATAAACAAATTGAATAAGATTGAAGTAAAAAATTAAATTTTAAATAAAAAAAAATAAAAACATGTCAATAACAAAATGGGCTATAGATGCCGCACACAGCGAAATTTCATTCAAAGTAAAACATCTGATGATCACCACTGTAACAGGCCATTTCAATAAATTTAACCTGGAAGTGGAAACCGAAAATGATGATTTTAACAGAGCGAAAAAAATAGAATTTACAGCAGATGTAAATTCAATTGATACAAATAATGAACAAAGAAATGCGCACCTCAAATCTTCAGACTTCTTTAATGCAAAAGAACACCAGCAAATCAGCTTTTCAGGCACACATTATGAAGCGAAGGACGATGAAGCAAACCTGCAAGGTGATTTAACGATAGCGGGAATTACCAAACCAATAACTTTGAATGTTGATTTTGGTGGTTTAGCAAACGATCCGTGGGGAGGTGAAAGAGCTGGCTTCACTGTAAGCGGAAAAATAAGTCGCAAAGAGTTTGGATTAATCTACAATGCAGTTACAGAAGCAGGCGGTGTGGTAGTAGGTGACGAAATAAAAATAAATGCAGAAATACAACTCGTAAAGCAGGCAGAAGAATTAGCGGTGGAAGAAGAAATGTTAGAAGAAGCAAGATAAATTATGAACACAACAGTAATGTACAAACGAAATGTGCATGGCTGTTTACTAAAATAAAAATAAAATGGAAGACAAAATTTTAGGATTGCATCATATTACTGCGATTGCCGGAAATGCAAAGCGCAACCTGAATTTTTATACCAATGTACTTGGACAAAGATTCGTAAAAAAGACAGTGAATTTTGACGATCCCGGAACCTATCATTTTTATTTTGGAAACGAAACGGGAACACCGGGAACAATCCTTACTTTCTTTCCCTGGAAAAATGTAAGGCAAGGTCATAACGGACCAGGAATGGCGACAAACATTGGCTATTCCGTACCCGAAGGAAGCCTAGAATTTTGGGCAGATCGTTTTAAGCAATTCAATGTAACGCATGAAGAAATTTCAGAAAAATTGGGCGAAAAACATTTACCATTCCAGGATCCGGATGGCTTGAAAATAGATTTTATCGTTCCAACAAATGAGGACAAAAGAAAGCCGTGGGAAACCAAGGAAATAAAATATGACGTGGCTACAAAAGGCTTTCACAGTGTTACTTTAACATTAAGAAGGGCCGAACCTACCGTCTCCGTTTTAACTAATATTCTTGGTTATTATTTATTAAAACAGGAAGGGAACCATTATCGTTTTGTTACGGACTCAATTGACAATTCAAACATCGTTGATCTCATAATAACACCAGATGTTCCCGCAGGGTTGAACGCCGGTGGAACCAACCATCATGTGGCTTTCAGGGTGAAAGACGATAACATTCTTATGGGTTATCGTGAAAAAGTTTTGAGCAAAGGATTGAATATTACCCCTAAGATAGATCGCGATTATTTTTTCTCGCTTTATTTCCGTGAGCCGGGAGGTGTATTATTTGAACTGGCAACAGACAATCCTGGTTTTACAAGAGATGAACCTTTAAGCGAATTAGGAACTCATTTAAAATTACCCAAACAGTATGAAAGCGCAAGAACAGAAATTGAAAAAGTGTTGCCTGAATTAAATTAAAATATTAAACAAAAAAATCAGTTAGCTAATGGAAAATGTTTTCGTGTATGCATAACCGTTAGGATAGCGAATTTTAAAAAATAAAGTTATGAAAGTAAAAATCTGGTCGGATGTAAGATGTCCGTTTTGCTATATTGGCAAAAGAAAATTTGAAATGGCATTAGAAAAATTTCAACATAAAAATGATGTGGAAGTCGAGTGGAAAAGCTTTGAATTAGATCCAATCCTGATAACGCAACCTGATGTAAACGCGACCGTTCATCTTTCTGAGATCAAAGGAATTTCAAAAGAAAGGGCCAATGAGATGCAACAATATGTAACGCAAGTAGCCAAAGAAGTTGGACTTCATTTTAATTTTGATAAAACAATCGTTGCCAATTCCTTTAATGCCCACAGGCTGATTCAATTTGCAAAATCGAAAGGATTTGGAAATGAAGCCGAAGAGGCATTATTCAAAGCGCATTTTATTGAGGGGAAGAATATCGACAACAAAGAAGTGTTGCTTCACATAGCAATAAATATTGGGGTTGACGAAAATGAAACAACAAAAATGCTTACCTCAGATGCTTTTGCAAAAGAAGTAAAACAGGATGAGATGCAGGCGCAGGATTTTGGTATTAGTGGCGTTCCGTTTTTTGTATTGAATGACAAATATGCAGTTTCCGGTGCGCAATCGCCAGAAACATTTTTAAAGGCAATGGAACAAACATGGAAAGAATTTGAAGAAGTAAAGAAGCCGGTTGTTATCACAGAAGGAGAAAGTTGTTCGATAGACGGAACATGCAATTAATGTTACAATAAAAGAATAAATAATGGCAATTCTTATTAAATAAAAACAAACAACAAGAAGCAATAAAATGAATACCCTTGCTAAATTTAATAAATTTACGGCTGGACTGAGAGAGCAGGAACATTTAATGCCTGTTTTATTCGTGGGCCACGGCTCTCCGATGAATGGAATTGAAGACAATGAATTCAGCGAGCGTTGGAAGAAAATGGGCAAAGAGATTCCAGAACCAGCGGCAGTGCTGGTCATTTCAGCGCATTGGTTTAGTAATGGTACACGCATTACTGCAATGGATTTTCCTGAAACAATTCATGATTTTGGCGGATTTCCGCAGGCTCTTTTTGATGTAAAATATCCTGCTCCCGGGAATCCGGAATTAGCAGAGGAAACGGTATCCCTTCTTCACTCTGCTCATGTGGAATTGGATCACGATTGGGGGTTGGATCACGGCGCATGGACTGTTGTTCGACACATGTATCCCGATGCAAATATTCCTGTATTGCAATTGAGCATTGATTATACCAAAGGCCCGCAATATCATTATGATCTGGCTAAAGAATTATATGATCTGAGAAAAAAAGGTGTGTTAATCATCGGAAGTGGCAACATGGTTCATAATCTTAGAATGGTATCGTGGCAACATATGAATACCTCCGGATATGGGTTTGACTGGACGTTAAAGATGAACGACACTTTCAAACAATTGATTACCGATGGTGACTATAAACCATTGGTTAATTATGAAAGTTTGGGCTCTGAGGCCAGGCTTGCCATTCCTACGCCCGAACATTATTTACCACTTTTATATTCATTGGGGTTGAAAGGAAATAAAGATCAGATTTCATTTTTCAATGATAAAGCGGTGGCTGGCTCGTTAACGATGACCTCAGTGAAAATTGGAGATTAAAAATTAGCAAAATAAGTTTGTTTAAGGTCTAATAAAACGGATTTATTCACAAAAAAATTAGGCACCCTCTAAATTTTTTTTTGTTTAAAAAGCCGTTTCACAAGAGCGGCTTTTTTTAAATATAATTTTTTGGGTATAAATTTTGTGGCTGGTAATTATAAATCCCTGGATTTTTAAAGAGATCTAAATCTTTCTGAATAATCCTTTCAAATTATTTTCTTTACGTTCAAAACATTCTTTATGCCTTTTAATTTACTTGAAATGGTAAAAAATTATTTTACCAGCGATTTCACCAACCAGGCCTCTTCAACATTGGCAGAAAACACTTCCGGAATCAGCAAAGCCTTAACCGCCATTGTACCAACCGGATTAGCCGCAGTATTAAACAGAGCCACTTCCAGTTCAGAAGGAGCGAATGAAGTGTATGAAACAGTAAAAGATTCTGTTGAAAATATTTCCGGAACCAATTTTGTAAACTCAAATGAAAACCTGGAAAAAGGAAGTATGCTAATAGGCAATTTCTTTGGCAGCGCTCAATCAGGTATTTTCGACAACATCTCAAAATATGCTGGCATAAAGGAATCTTCCGTCTCTTCCTTAATGAGCATGGCATTGCCGCCAATGTTTGGAATTTTAGGAAAACATGCGCAACAAAATAATTTATCCGCTAGTGGATTGGCCGGTTTTCTTTCTTCTCAAAAAGATCATATTATAGAGGCAATGCCGGCCGGATTAACTTCCATTACAGGTGTATTAGGACTTGAATCGGTAGGATCAGTAAACTCATCGGCTGCATCCAATATAAAATCGCCAATAGACGAAGTACACACGATTTCAGAAACTCCAAAAGTAAAATGGTTGGTTCCCCTGATTGTTATTTTAATAGTTCTCGCAATGCTTTGGTATTTTTCAAAAAGTTGTAATCAAACAAAAACCAGCACTGCAACCGATACAGATAGTACTGCAATGATTCAAAACACAACAAATGCAACGTATTTATTTCTAACTGATCAAAGCCGAAAAAATGTTGATTTGATTTTCAGTAAATCTATTTATCGAGTAGGAAGGTAGCCATTATTTGGCTACCTGTCCTCTCACACCACCGTGCGTACCGTTCGGTACACGGCGGTTTGTTAGAAAAGATTTCTCTGATATTCCGTTTTCCAATAGTAATAGTTAGTAAACCCAATATACCTTAGCCTCGTGAAGTACTCGTTATTAAGAGCACGACACAGTATAGGGCTATGTGCTGCACGGCAGTATCCCTTGCGGCTGTTGCTC
>Ga0207652_10000101_pt1 | contig 93033 bp, 82 predicted proteins | sample KBSC63BmetaG_FD_184334 | JGI IMG/M metagenome (GOLD analysis project Ga0207652, IMG submission 184334) | Corn rhizosphere microbial communities from Kellogg Biological Station, Michigan, USA - KBS C6-3B metaG (SPAdes) (version 2) | ecosystem: Host-associated > Plants > Roots > Rhizosphere ... | reverse complement strand
TAAAACTAAATGGAAGCGGAAGTTCTGGTGATTCGTATCAATGGTCAGATGTGTCCACGGATTATAAGAGTGGAGCAACAATAAGCTCACCGAATTCGGCGGTTACAACAGTTACAGGTTTGAAACAAGGAACCTGGTACTATAAACTGGCCGTTACAGGTGGAGGAGTGACTACTTCAGATATTGTAGTGATTAGGGTTGATTATGATACGCCTCCGGCGGGAGGTAGTTTAATAAAAGATTTTAATATGAAAGAGACTGCTCCCATTATAAATAATAGGACCGATACTATTAATTATTTTCCAATTACTAATACAACATACGGACAATATGATGTACCACCAAATAAATACTATTTTTTTAGAGACAGATCGAACGGATTAACAATTGACAATCAATATGGTAAATTGTACTCTCTGATCCAAGATGGATATGGAGGAGACGATATAGGAACTTACGGAAATTATTCAAGGGCAGAAATCCAACCAGCAAAATTTACATTAGATAGTAACAAAACTTATGTATTTGAATGGAAAGGTTATTTTCCACAGAGTAACAATTATCTGGTAGATTGGCATTATATTCTAACGATATTTCAAATTCATGGATACAAGCAAGTAGCAAATCCATTTGGCTTTTATTTAAATGGTAATGGAAATATAACGGCGACCGATGTAATTGACGGAAATCAATTTGTACAAAATATACCTATTACTTCTTTATCTGAACTTTACAATAGTACACATACACTTAGAGTAACTTATAGAGAGGGAAAAGGTTACCAAAATCAGTCTGCTTTTTTAAAGATTGAATTTGACGGGAAGCAAAAATATCTAAGAAAAACGGGAGCAGTTGGTTCAGTCGGGGCTGGTTCTACGAGTGGGTCAGATAGCGATTATGTAAAGTTTGGTGGACTATATGACTTTGGCAGGAACGTTGTAAGTCCAGATCAATTATCCAGAGGAAGAAAGTATTCTTTAGTTACTGAAAGCTTCAAAGCTTATGTTTTGGGCAATAATCAAATCCCAACCGCAGATGCAGGAGCTAATCAAACAATCACACTTCCAACAAATAGTGCAATTCTTTCAGGAAGCGGAAAAGACAATGATGGTACAATTTCTTCCTATCAGTGGACAAAAATTTCCGGTCCATCTGGTGGAACTATTAAAGATGCAAATTCTCCTAATACGGATGTCACTGATTTAATAGCGGGTGTTTATCAATTTGAACTGAAAGTTACAGATAATCAGGGAGCAACTGGAAAATCAACAACTCAAATAACAGTAAACTCTCCTGCCAATTCTTACCCGACAGCAAATTCGGGAACCGATCAAACAATTACTCTTCCAACAAACAGTGTGACTCTTTCAGGAACTGGAAAAGACAACGATGGAACAATTTCTTCTTATCAATGGACAAAAATTTCCGGACCATCCTCTTTTAGTATTGATAATGCAAATTCTGCCAGTACAACCGTTAGTAATTTAGAAGAAGGTGTTTACCAGTTTGAATTAAAAGTTACCGATAATGATCAAGCTGCCGGTGAAGATACCGTACAAGTAAAAGTAAATGCTGCAAGTAACCTCGCTCCAACAGCAAATGCAGGAACAGATCAAACGATCACGTTACCAACAAATAATGTAAATCTTTCCGGAACAGGTACTGATTCTGACGGAAGCATTTCAAAATATTTCTGGACAAAGATTTCAGGCCCTTCAACTTTTAAAATTGCTGATTCTACGTCAGCTACAACAAGTGTTTCAGGATTGGTACAAGGAAGTTATCAATTTGAATTAAAAGTAACTGATAATGATGGAAGTGTGGGAAAAGATACTGTAGAGATAAATGTAAATGCTGCAAGTAACCTCGCTCCAACAGCAAATGCAGGAGCAGATCAAACGATCACGTTACCAACAAATAATGTAAATCTTTCCGGAACAGGTACTGATTCTGACGGAAGCATTTCAAAATATTTCTGGACAAAGATTTCAGGCCCTTCAACTTTTAAAATTGCTGATTCTACGTCAGCTACAACAAGTGTTTCAGGATTGGTACAAGGAAGCTATCAATTTGAATTAAAAGTAACTGATAATGATGGAAGTGTGGGAAAAGATACTGTAGAGATAAATGTAAATGCTGCAAGCAACCTCGCTCCAACAGCAAATGCAGGAGCAGATCAGACAATTACATTGCCAATAAATAATGTAAATCTTTCTGGAAGTGGCACTGATTCTGACGGAACAATTACTTCTTATAAATGGACAAAAATATCAGGTGCTTCAGAAGTTGTCATTTCAGATTCGACTTCGGCTTCTGCTACAGTAAACGAACTTATTCAGGGAATTTATACTTTTCAATTAACAGTAAAAGATAACGATGGAGGCATAGGAAAAGATACAGTTCAGATAAAAGTAAATGCTGCGAGTAATGTTGACACGGTTCAGGTAAAAGAAAATCCAAATCCTGCTCCAACAGCAAATGCAGGAGCAGATCAGACAATTACGTTGCCAACAAATAGTGTAAATCTTTCTGGAAGTGGCACTGATTCTGACGGAACCATTTCAAAATATTCCTGGACAAAGGTTTCCGGTCCTTCAACACTAACAGTTAAAAAACCAAATTCTGCAGTAGTAACTGTTACGAATTTAATTGCGGGTGTTTATGAATTTGAATTGAAAGTTACAGATAATAAAGGCTATGTAGGAAAAGACACAGTACAAGTAAAAGTGAATGCTGCAAATAATGTTGACACTATTCAAAAAAATCCAAATCTTGCTCCAACGGCAAATGCAGGCGCAGATCAAACGATCACGTTACCGACAAATAACGTAAATCTTTCTGGAAGTGGTGCTGATTCTGACGGAAGTATTTCAAAATATTCCTGGACAAAAATTTCCGGTCCTTCAGCTTTTAAAATTTCAGATTCATCATTAGCTAATACAAATGTTTCAGAATTGGTAGAAGGCATTTACGAATTTGAATTAAAAGTGACAGACGATAAAGGGGATGTAGGAATGGATACAGTTGAAATAAAAGTAAATGCGGTTATTGACGGCAATATCGCTCCGACAGCGAATGCAGGCTCGGATAAGACCATCACTCTTCCTACAGATTCTTTAAATCTTTCAGGGAGCGGGGCCGATTCAGATGGAACGATTTCAGCATATTCATGGACAAAAATCTCAGGACCTTCAACTTTCAGTATTAAAAATTCTTCTTCATCCGTTGTCGAAATTTCAAATCTTATAGAAGGGAAGTATCAGTTTGAATTGAAGGTTACAGATAATAAAGGGAGTGTTGGAAAAGATACAGTAATGGTTATCGTGAATGGTATAAGCATTTTGCCAATTGATTCCACAAATACTAATGACACTATTTCCGATACTTCTATTACTGATAGTACTTCTTCTACTGCTCCAAATGACCCTCCAATTACGGAAAATGTTTCACCTTTGGCAAATGCCGGAAATGATTTGACAGTTGTCTCAACGACTCAATATGTCGATCTTAATGGAACAGGAACTGATGATGGGAAAATAGTATCTTATTCCTGGTCTCAAATATCAGGGCCTTCAACTGCTACAATTTTATCAAGTGATTCAGCAAATACACAGATAACTAATCTCAATGAAGGTACCTATGTTTTTGAATTAGAAGTTACAGATAATTATGGAGCTGTGGGAAAAGATACGATGAAAGTAACAGTTGCTTTGGAAAAAACTTCGCCAGTAACGCTGACCTCAAAGAGTAGTAATTTAACAGTGTATCCGAATCCGGTGCGTGATATTGCTAATATTGAAGTGAATACTGACCAAATTAATAGAAATGTGAAGATTGTAATTACTGATATGAGTGGTAAAGCAGTTTATACAAAAGAATTTGTATCTGCCTCAAATTACATTAGACAACAAATTGATATGAGTAATTTTATAAAAGGTATTTATATAGTTAGTGTCTACTTTGATGGGATGCAACAGCAATCTGTAAAAGTGGTGAAACTGTAATTACATACCTTATGATCGAAATTATTTTGATTCAAAGGTGTGTATATATCATAGCCGGATTCGACATCCGGCTATGATTATGTTAAAGATAATACGGCGAAAAATGGTTAGTAAATCTTATGAAGGATTCTATGAGTTAATTGAATCAGTTATTTGTCGTATCATTTTAGAAATGAATTATTGCAGTTCAAATGTTCTTATCCGGAAGGCCTTCCCTTTTGCATTTCCTTCGTAAAGGGTATCTAAGGTGACTCTGAATTTTTTAGAAATATAGTCGCTTACCATGTCTCTATGCATATTTAGAGTAGTTTCAAATTGAGTTGTATCTGATATTAATAAATAAGAGGTCGGTGGAGGAGTTATTGAATAAAGCAACTGTTTTAATTGATTGGTATCTTTTATATTAGTAAGATAATTAGCATCAAAATTAACAGGTCTTGGTAATGGAATAATTTTGTTTTTCCCTTTATAATAATACTCAAAGGGTAAAGCTATATTTGAGCGATACATCAAAATTGGTTGGTCAGATTGCTCAATTTTTTCAACAAATTTTGCTATTGATTTAAAATCGTAGGTATTAACAGGATGTCTGTAAAATGGAATCAAAATTATTAGAAAGTAAATACATATTATTCCGTAGATTAGATTTTTATAAATTCGGGGGTAGCTTTCAAAAATTAGGAGCAGGAGAATGAAAAAAGGATAAGTTACCACCATATATTTAGTAGTAAATACTATATCGGTAACGTATACTCCAAGAGCAAAAAGAAACACCAGTAAAAAAATACATAATAATATGGTTTTATAATTTTTATAAAACAGGTTCTTTTCAATCAGATTATTTTTATAAAACTTAAAACAGGCAATTATAAAAATAAATAAAAACAGAGATCTTATTATCCGGTTTAACCATGCATCGGGCACATAGTTAATGGCTAAAGCCAGCGACTGAGGTGAACGCAACACAGCAACTATTTTACTGATATCAAAATGACTGCTTCCATGGGCTTCCTGCATTTCCAACTGATTTGGGAGAAACATCAGGTTGGGCAAAAAAAGGATTGCTACCGGAATAAGGTATGAGCATATTTTTAAAAAGTATTTCCAACCTTTTATAAAAATGGTTGTCAGTGCTAGAACAAATATCAGAAAAACAAAAAAATATTGTGTATAAACTCCGATTAATGCACAAATTAGAAATAAATAGAGCGCTTTTTTTCTATTCTGAAACACATAAAGATAAAACGTGTAAATAATCAATGTAGAGAGTAGGATCGCAAAAGCATATAATCTAATTTCAAGTGCTGCCCATACGGAAAAAGGATTAAGCAGAAAGATAATAACAATCCAGAGTGAAGCTTTTTTCTGTTCAAAAAGATTAGACAGCTTGTATAGGTAGATTGTTGCAATGCCTATGCTTAATATAGAAAATAACTTTGCAAATATGATTCCGGAACTTATTAATCTCCAAAATGATAAAAATATAAAGTAGCCGGGTAGTTGAAATTCAAAGTTATAAGATTGATTAATGACACCTTGAAGATTCCTTGAAGTAGTGTTTAAGGTATAAGTTTCATCTTCGGAAATATTTATCTTTTGCGCAGTATATAATAAAAGTGCGGTGTATAAAATTATGAATGTCCAGAAAAGACAATTCTTCCAATCCGCTTTATTAAAAAGATTCACACTATCTGTATTGTTTGGTTTCAATTTTTTTAATGAGTTTGATTTATTAAGATTCATTCTTTTTAAAAGAAGTTCCCAGATGAAACAACTCTTCAAAATACCGTTTACTTTGCAATGATAAAAATCCCAGGCTTAAAAATTGTATGGCTGCAATAAAAGTAACGCCTCCCACAACAAATGACTGTGGATTTTTTCTGAATTGCAAAGCAAGACTTTCGGAAAAGGTAGGAATTGTGCCACTGGCTTCAGAAATAAATGATATCGTATCAACAAGCAACCATACTAATTCATATAAAGAAAGTAACACCAGAACTGTTCCGATTGCAAGAAAGAAAATATATGGGCGAAAGATAAAACTTGACATGATACCTGAAAAGAACCCTCGTAACATTCGTATGCTGGAGGTCCTTTTCCCTTTAAATTTATTTTGTTCTGTCCAGTCAAGATGAGCAGGAATTTCAACTATTCTTGCTCTTAAAATCATTGCTTTATATAAAATTTCAGGATTTATTTCATAATCTTTTGTTTTCAGATTTACCGTACTAATAAAATTTTTTCGATAAGCTCTCACCATACCGGTATAAGTATGGTATTTGTCCTGAGCTGCAATTCGCATAAATGCATTTACCCAGCGACTCATTATTTTTCTTGTGAAGGGTACATCGGTTACTTTTCCCCCTGGCATATATGGCGAAGCGATTACAATATCCGAAGTGGTTTCAATAAGCGTATCCGCCAATTTTTCAATATGATCGACGGAGTAGCTAAGGTCGATATCCATTACCACAATTATTTCGCCTTTCGAGTTTTTGAATCCTGTTTTTAAAGCATTTCCCAGGTTTAAATTAGTAGGATGATGAATGACTCTTATATTTTGATTTTGTCTTTCGTATTGATCAGCAATAGTTCCGGTTTTATCCTTACTGCCATCATCAACAATTACAATTTCCCATTTATATTTTTCCTTCTTACTTTCCAAGTAAGAAATAATGGTATTGAGATTAGTTTCAAGTATTGCTTCTTCATTATAGCAAGGCAACACGATTGATACATAAGGTTTGATATCATTTTCGGTAATTTTCTCTTGCATAACAGTTAATTTTTTTTGTATAAAGCCCAAAATAAATCTTCTGAAGGGTATGGTAGTGTTAGGTCTCCTGGAATTAAGGAAGTTATTCCAGCAAGCCATTTCAATCGTTTTGATTCAAGAAGCTTATGTTTTATCAAAGATTTTGCATGTTTTGAATGAATACTTTTTTTCGGCGTTCCCCCGGCGATCTTTGAAAAATGATATTGAAACATTAATTTATCTAAAGTTCTTTTACTAAAAAAATTGAATGTCCCCGGAGGACTATATTCATGCCAGTTTTTTCCGAATATTTTTGCCGTAAAACTGTCATTATCCCATGTTTCAATTAAGACATATCCATTTGGTTTTAAAAAACAATAAACCCGATCAAGAGAGGTTCTTATATCATAAAGATGTGCCACCACTTGAATCAATATCACTAAATCAAATTTTTCTTCCAGGTCTGTTGTCTCAAGCGTTCCTTTTTTTATATGTATATCAACTATCTTTTTCCCATATTCTACCATGGAATTGTTTGGTTCTATTCCTGTTCCTTGCCATCCTTTGTTTTCAAAGCCTTTTAATATAAATCCTGCGGCGGCACCTATATCCAGGACTTTTCCCGGTTCCATAAATTTATTCATTTTGCGGGCATAATATTCACCTCTTTTAATGAGCATATCTTTTTCTAACGTGTAATCATCATATCCGGCACCACCTTTGAGAAAATAATCGTCCGAGTAAATTTCTTCTACCTCTTTTTCTGTTGGTTCAAAATCAGTAAAAACATGACTACAATTCTGGCAATTCAATATTCGAAATCCATTCTTTCGAAATTTTAATTGGGTATTTTCATTATTACATACCGGACAGTTCATTCATCTCATGTTTTAAAATGCGCCTTGATAGAATGGAAGTGTTTGATATTTGTTTGTTTATCGTAAATAATTAATCTTAATTATTTCAATCTCTTCAATTTCATTTTTCCCCCTTTCTCCATCCGATCCCAATGGCTAGACATATTCACTACCTCGTAATGCTTTTTTAAAAGCCCTATTACGTTTTTAAAAACTTCTACTTTTTTGTCGCTGCTGACATTCATTCCGGGAAAAAAAGCAAGTTGGCTAATTTGATCGCCTCCGATTAAATCAAGTGGATGGAGTAAAAAGCTAATTGGAGTTTTAGTGATTTTGCACATTTTGATTGCTGTATTCAAATAAACTTTCATCAAAGGCATCGAAATATTTCCCAGGTAAATTAAATAACTCAAATGAAACGGAAGTTTAAAAACCGGCATTGTAGTTACTGGAATTTCTGTAATGCTTTTTCCATTTTCCAAATCCCATTTGTAGGGCTTTAGTTTTCTAAATCCTTCGCTGAATTTCCCAAAAAGCTCTTTCCGCGCTTTTTTTTCTTCTTTTGAAAGGTCAGATTTTTTGAAATAATACATTCTTGCCAGCGGACCTAAATAAGTAGGTAATGTGGATGCATCAAATTTATAACCGCGGCTTTCCAGTACTTTTAATAAATCTTTGCTCCAGCTAAACCCAGGGCCTCTGAATCCAGTTGTGCGCTGTCCGGTAACGCGTTCTATCGCTTCTTCGGCTTCCCTTATTTCTTTTTCTATTTTTTCATAACTGTAAGTTTGCAACCACGATTCATGGTGATAAGAATGGTTCCCGACTTCGTGGCCGCTTTCGGTAATCATTTTTAAATACTTTCTATTTTCTTCAGATTCAGTATCTTTTCCGACAATAAAAAAAGTGATTTTTAAATTCAGTTCGTCCAAAACTTCAAGAACATGAGGAACGAAAATATGGAGATACGAAGGATATTTATCCCATCCTTCATCTCCATGAATCTTCATGTAGGTCCATTGATTATCCAGATCAAGAGAAATACTTGCTATCGGTTTTTTCTTACTCATTTTTTAATATTTCTTTCAGCTTATTTTCCGCAACTTGTATGGTCTCATTCACGTTTAGTGTTCCGTTTATGATTTGCGCCGAATTAATGATATAATAATTGTCCAATGAAGTAGTAACTTTTGGTACTGTTTTAGAATAATTGATGGTAGGCAAAGCGAACACGATTCTTGCTTTTGATATCCCCCAAAAATTCAGATCCTTCTGAGAAATATTGGGATACATTTTATACAAAGACCCCATAAAAAGATGTCGCAATTCTTCTTCACTCTTACTGAATAATTCATCTTCCGGGTTTACATATTTTGGAAGATAGACCAAATGATTCCCTTTTATTTCATTTTTATCAATCAGCGCCGTCATTTCAATGATTCCCGTAAATGGCGGCCAGCTATCGGTAATGTTAGTTACATAATAAGGTGAAATGGATTTTTTTAATAAAACCGAAGGGCAAATAACGCCAAGATATTTGATATCATTATGCTGTTTCTTCTCCATATCAGTAAGATCTTTAGCTATTTTTACTGATTCGCGCGAAGATAATGTGGAGATAACCTCGTCAAAAATAATTGTAGAATTTTGAGTAATTACTTCTATTTTACCCGAAGCAGTTTTGTTAATGCTTTTTACTTTAGAATTGTATTGGATGTCAATTCCGATTTCTGACAGATGCTTTGCAAAATGATTATTTATTTTTTCATATCCTCCTGTTACATATCCAAACATTTCTTTTTTTAAACCACTTTTTCTTGCGGCATACATTCGCTGAATCGTGCTCCAGATAAATGCCGCAGATGTATGTTTATAATTATCTCCCAATTTTGCTTTTAATAGCGGAAGCCAGATTTTTTCAAAAACTCTTTTGCCTGACCATTTTTTTAACCATACTTCTACCGGAATTTGTTCCAATCTTTCCCAATCTTTTATTTTTGATGCAGCAAAAATGGTTAGACCGAGTCTAAATTTATCAATCAGATTGATCGGTGGAAATTTAAAAAACTCAATCAGGTTTGACATAGAATATAACTTCCCATCAGAATAAAAACCTGTTTTCGTTTCTACCCAACGAAGATCATTCTCCAAACCAATTTCCTTTAAAATTTTTCTTGTATTTAAATCAGACATTAATATCACATGATAAAACCGGTCCCATTCCACGCTTTCACCATTTAAATCCTTCATTTTCCAGGAACTGGTAAGTCCCCCCACCTTATCTGCTGATTCAAAGATGGTTACTTTATAACCTTTCTGTGAAAGCCGCAATGCGAGTGTCATTCCAAGCATTCCACCGCCAATAATTCCCCATGTTTTTTGCTCCGCCATTACTATTGAATATCGTTAATTATTTTCACCATTTTCTCGGTTACATTTTTACCAAAAACATTCCTTTGATTTTCAGGAGGCACAAAACAGGCAATTTTTGAAGCAATATTTTTATCTGATGGATTAATCAATAAATTCCATTTTTCATCTACCGTTTCTACCCATTCTGTTTCGGTTCTTAAAGTGATACAAGGCTTTTTGAGAATGTAAGCTTCTTTTTGAATTCCACCAGAATCTGTAATAATTCTCCTTGCAGAATTTTGGAGTGCAATGAAGTCCAAATAACCTTTTGGATCTGTTAATCTGATATTTTTAGGAACCGGAAAAGTGTCCGATAACATTTTTCTTGTGCGTGGATGGACAGGAAAAATAATTTTTTCGTCCAATTCGCCTAATTGATTTAATAAATGCTCCAGGATTTTTGTATCATCTACATTGTAGTTGCGATGTAAAGTTAGCAGGTTATACTTTACATTTTGAAAATGAAAATCTTCAATGATTGTTGATTTACTGAGTGCGATCTCAAGATTATTTTTTACAGTATCAACCATGATATCGCCTGTAAAAAAAGTGTTTTCTGCTAATCCTTCTTTTGCCAGAATATCAACCGCAGTTTGGGTTGGCGCAAATAAATATTTGGAAACATGATCTGTAACAACGCGGTTAATTTCTTCAGGCATCGCCTTATTATAACTTCGCAAACCGGCTTCAATGTGAACAATCGGAATATTGAGTTTAGCCGCTACCATCGCTCCGGCAAATGTTGAATTTGTATCTCCGAAAACAATTATTAAATCAGGCTTGAATTTTATCATTGCCGAATCCAGCATCAACATCATTTGGGTAATTTGTGAAGTAGGGCTTCCAGGTGAGATTTCCAAATGAATATCCGGTTCCCGGATTCCCAAATCTTCAAAGATCTTTTCAGACATGGAATAATCGTAATGCTGGCCTGTGTGCACAATTATCTCTTCATGCAAACCGGCGAGTGCCGAGGATAATGGCGCAAGCTTTATAAATTGCGGTCGTGCGCCAACTATTGAAAAAATTTTCAAACTAATTCCTTTTTACTGTTTGAAAACCCTTTTTTTGATAAGATGCTTGAAAATCCATTGTAATCCGGAACTTTTTCGATTGGTTCAGCATCAGCAATTTCGCACCCTGTCGAGCAGGTTTTAGCTAACCTTTGAACATCTTCAAACTTCACTTTATTGTATTCATCAAAAGCGTAATTTTCATTGTAAAAATTAATAAGCCCGAGTAGTTCGTGCCCCAATCCTTTTTCCATCGCGCGGAAGCTTTCGTATACAAATTTTACAAAATTATCAGTTGGTTCTTCTGTTCCTTTTCCAATGCCGGCATATTTTTCGGGATTATCCGCAAAAATTTTTCTGTTGTAGATATTCGAAGCATCAAAAATTCCCCTCAGATTTTCTGCTGAGGTTATTGCTTCGGCCTTGTCAATGTATTCTTTGTGAGCTGAACAAATAAAAGCATAGTCAGCAAATTCTAATACTTTTTTCAGATCGTGTGTCAGATGATCCTGTTGTTTAAATCTTAGTAAATTTTGGTCATTTTCTTTTACATAAGGATCATGCATCATGTAATCCACGTTATTTTCTCTTAAATAATTGGCTAAAACAAGAGTGGGGGAGTTGCGCGTATCTTCAGAATTAAAACGATAAGCAACACCAAGTAATGCAATTTTTTTGTCGTGTAAATTACCGAATGCTTTTTCCGCCTGTTTGAAAGTATGAACCGGAGAAGCATCGTTAATTAATCTTGATTCTAAAATCAGGCTTTTAGACGTCTCATTGCCTTTTTGAAAATTGCGCCACCAAAGAAGAATGCCGTCTTTTGGCAAGCAATGGCCACCCACGCCGAGCATGGGAATTAAGATGCCGCCACTTGGAACAGCATTTGGATCTGTCGTCGCTTTATCAGACTGGGATAATTTATTGTTTACTTTGTCCCTGACCTTATAAAAATCAATATTGTGCCTATCGCAGTATCTTACGATTTCTGTTGAAAAAGCAATTCTCACATCACGATAAGCATTCTCAAGTGTTTTCACAATTTCTGCCGTAAGGCTGTTTGTCTGATAAACTTCACCATTTGTAACGATGTGGTGATACAGTTTTGCGATCAATTTTGGAGTTTCCGGATGAAGACCACCGGCAAGCTTATCCGCATCACGAATTCTTTCTACAAGTCTGCCAGGCATTACGCGATTGGGGCTATTACCTAAAAGAATATCTTTTCCTTCTTCCAAACCATACTTTTTAAAATGTTCACGGAACAATGTGTCCATTGTGGTAGGAGCGAGGGTAGATTCAAAAATGATCAAAGGAGCTTTTCCTGCGGGTTTATTTTGTAATGCTTCCGCTAATTTTTCAAGTCCGCCAAACATTGGACCGTAATCCGGCTCAGAACCATTTTCGTTTTTATCAGTTTGAATAGAAACTAAAATAACATCAGCATCTGAAAGAACTGAAAAATCTGAACTTGCGCAAAGATTTCCAGCTTCCACCGCATCGCGGGTAATATCATCCAATTCAGGTTCAATGCCGCCAATTACAGATTTTCCACTATTAATGGCGTCAACTTTCCATCCTGAATTAGCAGAATTTCTTTGAACTATAATCACTTTTGCCGGTTCATCAGTGCCGATCTTGATTTTTGCATTGGCTAGCATTGCAGCCATTGGCATTCCAACAATTCCGGGACCGATCACTCCGATTTTTTGAATTTTCCATGTTTCTAGCTTAACGGGCGGCGCTGAATTTATTTCCATTTTGATTGATTTTATTGGTTAATGTTTGGTAGTAATATAATTTAAACGGCAGTGGTTAAGGATGGCAATAATAGATTATCAACTTTAAGTAAAGAAACATATAAGCAATAATTTTCAGTATTTTCTTTATTGACAATTACTATTTTTCAATACTTGTTATTTGTAAATTATTTATCAATAAACTGTCCATACCACAATTCAAGAGATAAAAGCCCCCACAAACCCCTACTGAAGGGTTGTTCGGCAGTGATCAATTTTTCTATATAATTTGTATTGATCATGTTTCTTTCCTTTGCCTTTTTAGAAAGTAAAGTATCCATAATAAAACCCTTTGCTTTATTTTTTGACCAAATATGCAATGGAACAGGAAATCCCATTTTATCTTTTCTGTTCATAATTTCTTTTGGCATGATGTCCTTTATCGCCTTTTTTAAGAGATACTTCATTTCGCCCCCTTTAAATTTCATTCCTGCGGGCATTCTTGAAATCAGATCTACAATTCTTCTATCCAAAAGCGGAACGCGGGATTCAATTGAGACCGACATGCTAACACGATCTTCTACCTGCAATAAACCAGGAAGACTTCCAAGCATATCGAAGTGAGTCATTTTATTAAAATAGCTTTTTGTCACCGGGTTATTAAAATAGTTCGAAAACTTTTTAAATATGGCGTCATGTTTACAATCTTTCAAAAATCCTGGCTCAAAAAATTCACTTGTAGAACCCATTCTATCAATCAGGTGATAATATCTACGATCCATAGGCTGAAAAGATCCTTCTCTCCAAAAGGTTTTCATCATGGGAATATATTGTTTTAGCGTTGGCAAATTCGGAAGGATTGATTCTAATGAAACGATGTGTTCTTCTTCTTCGTTCGACTCATTAATTGCCCCTTTCAAAGCTTGTTCAAGATAAGCAACCAGATAACGCGTGTATCCTCCAAATATTTCATCTCCTCCCTGGCCGCCTAATATAACCTTTACGTGTTTAGATGCAAGTTTTGATACAATATATTGCGGGAAAAGTCCTGGGCCAGCTACCGGCTCATCAAGATGATAAATCAGCTTTGGAAGCAGGTCAATAAATTCCTGTTCAGTGGGGAAAACTTCAAACAACTCCGCATTTGCAGTATTTGCTGCGATCTGTGCATACTGAAGTTCATTAAATTCAGGGCCCTCTTTAAAAGCGCCGCTAAATGATTTTATTGGTTGATTTAAAAATTTGGAAGCCAGGATTGTTACCAGGGATGAATCAATGCCGCCACTTAAATATGTTCCTATGGGCACATCGCTTCGCAATTGTTGATTGACGGTTTCATCAAGAATCTTTTGAAGCTTTACGATAAAATATTCTTCTGTGTGAAACTGATCTATTTCAAAATTCGGTTCCCAATATTTTACTTGTTTAATATCCCACGTTTTTAGATCAAGGCACATAAAATGTCCGGGAAGAATTTTAAAAATATTTTTGAACATTGTCCCTTCGCCTATAATAAATTGAAATGTCAGGTATTCATACAAATTCTCATTGTCCGCCTCCGCATAAATATCAGGATGCGCCAGCAGAGCTTTAATCTCGCTACCAAAAGCAATTAGTTCCTCATCGTGGTACCAATACAAAGGTTTTATGCCGAAATGATCTCTGGCAATAAACAATTTATTTTTAATTTTATCAAAAATAATAAAGGCAAACATTCCATTAAGAAGATTCACGAAATCGTTCCCATATTCAACGTACATATGAAGTATCACTTCAGTATCTGATGAAGTATGGAATGCATGCCCTTTCTTTTTTAAATCTTCTCTAAGTTCGATATAATTATAAATTTCTCCATTATACACGATAGTGCAATCATTAAAAGTCATCGGTTGTTTCCCGCATTCAAGATCTATAATGGAAAGTCTTTTGTGAAAAAAACCTATTGGCCCTTCTGTCATTATTCCATCTGCATCAGGCCCCCGATGATGAATCGTCATCGCCATTTTATCCAATAAAATGGGATCTACGTTTTTTCCTGTTTTATTAATAACTGCTACAATTCCACACATGATTTGGTATTATTTCATAAATGAAAAAATAAGACAAGTTGTTCTTGGGTTCAGTGTGGTTAAAGATAGGAATATGAAATGCCAAATTTTTTTCTTAGGAGATAAGCAGTTTTAAAAAGGAATGTTTGTGGTAAAATGCTAAAATACAAAAAATTAGTAAGCTTTTTTATCTCCCTTAAAAATATAATATATAGTAAGAAATAAAATCCGGATATCCAGCCATAACGTCCAATTTTCCAAATACCAAAGGTCTTTATTAACCCGCATTTTTATTTGCTCGGGATTAGTGATTTCTCCTCTGTAACCATTTATTTGTGCCCAACCTGTGATTCCAGGTTTTATAAACTGTCTTACCATATAGCTTTCAACTACTTTTGAATAATCGCTGGTGTGTTTAATCATGTGTGGCCTCGGGCCGACTAAACTCATTTCACCTTTAAGTACATTCAGGAACTGAGGAAACTCATCCAGACTTGTCTTTCGAATAAATCTTCCTAAGAAAGTGATCCGATTATCGTGCCGGGTGGCTTGTTTTAAATCGGCTTCTCTATTGGTTTTCATACTCCTGAATTTCCAGCAATAAAAAGGTTTTTTGTTTTTTCCAGTGCGCAGTTGTTTGAAAAATATTGGTCTTCCTGATTCTAAAAAAATTAATAATCCCAAGATTGGAATCAACCATGAAAGGACAAAAATTGTGGCAAAAAAACTGATAGTCACATCCAGAGCTCTTTTCTTAATCCTATTGCCAACATCATCAAGCGGCTCTTTTCTGAGAGAAAGAACTGGAAGCTCACCATAATATTCTATATGAACTTCTCTTGTAATAAATAATGAAAGATTTGGGACAATTCTAAAGCGGATACATTCTTTTTCAGATTGGTACATTAATTCATAAATGAATTTATTTTGTTCCGGAGTGATGGTAGAAAAGATTTCCTGCACATTTAATTCTTTTGCAATTCGCAGTGTATCTGTTACGTTTGTTAAAATAGGATAATGCGATAGTTCTTCGATATTCTCTTCGTCTTCTACATACCCGATAATTTGAGTATTTAAGCCATCTTGTTCGAAATAAACTGCTAGTTTTTTTGCTGTTTCATTGAAACCAAGAATTATAACTTTTTTTACGAGCAGAGGACTGTTTCTAAAATATCGAAGTATGCCGAGATAGATAAATTTATTAATAACCAGTCCCAATCCAAAACCAGCGGTTGTTGCAATAATGAAGAATCTTGAAACCGTTAATTCCCGGAAAAAAAATAAATAAAATAAAATGAGGATGATCCAACCTAAGAAGACTTGAATAGTTCTTTTGGTAAAAGATTCAAAACTAAAAATTATTGTATGAGCGTAAGTTCTTAAAACAAAAGCGAGTAAAAGCCACGCTGCATTTGCAACAGTTAAATATCTAAAATAAGCGTCTGTGGAATTAAAATGAAGATTTTTTGTAAATACAATTTGGCAAATGAAGAAAACTGTATTAAGCAAAATCAGATCGAGTGCTGACAAAACAACCTGCAGATATCGTTCAAATTGTTGATTCAAATGTAAGTAAATTAAAGATTAAATACTTTACGGTAGATGTTTAATAAATTTTGACTTTCATGCTTCCATGAAAGATTATTTATAATTCTTTTATAACCAGTCTCACCCATTCTAATTCTTTCTTCCTCATGGTCCAAAAGCCACATTATTTTGTTAGAAAAATCCGTTGTAGAAGTATTATCTGCATATAAAGAAGCGTCTTTTGCTGAATGTCTGCCCTCTTTTAAATTAAACTGGACGATTGGCTTTTTTAAGGCCATATATTCCATAATTTTGTTCATTGTGGACAAATTATTCATCTCAGTTGGCCTGTCAGGATTAACACAAATATCTGCAGTGTTTAAAATTTCAACCATAGTGTGGTCATCTACCCGACCATAAAAATCGACAAAGTCTTCCAATCCCATTTTCGTGGCTATTGTTTTTATGTTTTCAAGTTCAGTTCCATCACCTATAATAGCAAATTGGACATCCTTTCGAATTGAGACGATGTGTTTAGCAGATTCAAGCAGAAGATCTAACCCCTCCTGTTCACCAATCACTCCAACATATCCGATTAAAAAATCCCGACCTTTTTTATAAATCTTATTTCCTACAGTAAGTTTTAATCTTTCGAGCTTTGGGCCGCTTCTTACAATTTGAACTTTCTCTGGTGGCATTTTTCCTCTGCGAATAGCAATTTCCTTATACGATTCGTTAGTCGCAATGCTATAGTTTGCCGTTGCAAAAGTCAGCCGTTCGGCCAATACCATAAATTTATAAAAGATACCTTTTTTCCGATATTTAGCAATATAGAGTTCAGGGTTAATATCATGATGGTCAAAAATATATTTAACGCCGAATAATTTATAGAAAACTGCAATCAGAAAAATTAAATCAGGAGGATTACAGCCTTGAATAACCTGGAATCTTTTTTTTACAAATATTTTCAGACCCAGTGTGAATTCCCAAAATAGTGCGATGGTATATTCTAAAAAGTAACCAAAAGCTCCTTTACCTTCTATAGGCAAGGGATGACGGTAAATTTCTATATCATTGATTATTTCAAACGATTTTGTATAACCTTTCATTTTTGGACAAATGATGCTAATTTTTGCGCCATTTTCCCTTAATGTATTTGCTTCCTGCCAAACGCGCCTGTCGAAAGGAACCGGGAGATTTTCCACTATAATCAAAATATGCCTTCCTTTGAACATCATTACCAATTAATTCCAATATAATTGGACTGATCTAAAAGGCTTTCATCCAAACGAACCATATCAATGATTATTTTGTTATCACATTGCAATAAATAAGGAATAAATTCCTTTTCTTTTGTATTAATTATTATAACCTCACTGCTAACAAAAAGCTTCTCAGCACTTTCAACCATTAAGGTTGCGAGGTGTGGAATTTTCGAATCAATATATTCTTTGTTGGTACCAGTTAATAAAGAGAGATTAATATTTTTGTCATAGATACTAATATCACATCCTTTACCAATCAAGGCTTCAATAATTGATACCGCTGGGCTATTTCTTAAATCATCTGTACCTTCTTTGAAGCTCAGTCCTAAAAATCCTAATTTTTTATTCCCATGTTTATAGATCATTTGAATAGCTCTTTGAATTTGAATTTCATTTGTTTTGTGGATACTATTAATAATTGGCGTATCCGCATAAATATCGTGTGAAAGAGTCTGTAGGCCTTTTAAATCTTTTGGCAGACAAGATCCACCATAGGCGAATCCGGGTTTGAAATAATAAGGTGAAATATTTAACTGCTTATCCTTACAAAATATTTCCATTACTTTATGAGAATCTATACCAATTTCTGAACAAATGTTTCCGATTTCATTTGCAAATGAAATTTTAAGCGCGTGAAAAGTATTATTGACATACTTCATCATTTCAGCCACCTTTAAATCTGTTATAATAATTTCAGCAGGAAGCTGTTTATATAATTGGGCAATTGTTTTTGCAACATCTTTATTGTCTGAACCAATTAAAGTCAAGGGAGGATTGAAGTAGTCATGGACAGCAGTGCCTTCACGTAAGAATTCCGGATTATCCACCACAGCAAAATCACGATTTCGAATTTTACCCGAAAAATTTTCAATGAGCATCGCAACTTTATCACAAGTTCCAGGCATAATTGTTGAACGAATGGCAATAATATGAAATTCTTGCTTTTCTTTTAAAGCCAGAGCTATGTCTTCTGCTACTTTAAAAATATAATCCAGGTTAAGATGCCCCTTATCGCTGCTTGGAGTACCCACACAAATAATGCTAATTTGTGTTTTTAAAATCGCTTCTTCAGGATTTATTGTTGCTTCAAGATTACCTGCCTTCCTTTGTGCGCAAATAATCTGATCTATATCTTTTTCAACGATCGTTGCTTTCCCAGCATTAATCTGCGCAACTTTTGTTTTACTTACATCAACGCCGATAATATGATGGCCATTTTTAGCAAGGCATCCGGCACTCACACAACCAACATATCCAAGACCGAAAATACTAATGTTCAATTTTAAAAAATTTTATAGAAATTCTTATACCACATTTCGAGTGAAAGAAGCATAAAAAGCTCATGTTTATAATTATGTTTTTTATTTTGATGATCAGAGATCATTTTTTCAATAACAGGCAAATTAAAATAAAGGCTGCTAAATGAATCCTGACTCAAAACTAAATCATTCAATGTGGCAGATAATTCATTTTGAAACCATTGGTCAACGGGTGTTGAGAATCCTCTTTTTTTTCTTTCGATAATTGATTTTGGAATCCATTTTTTAACTGCTTTCCGATGAAGATATTTTCCAGTTTGACCTTTTAGTTTAAAACTCACTGGTAAACTTTCAATAAAATTAACAAGATCTATATCTAAATAAGGAACCCTGTTCTCAATGGAATTTGCCATTGTGATTTTATCGTTAAACAATAACAAATTATCCGGCAACATCGTGCGGGTGTCTGTGTATAAAAGTTTTGACAAAGAGCCATTTGTATTATCTGCTTGTGATAAGACGCCAGAAAAGAGACAATCTTGAGAAGTGGTTTTAAACTTTTGAAATTCGCTATTATAAAGCTGGTTTTTAAGATCATCTGTATAAATCGTAAAGATTCCAATAAACCTTTGCAGATCGTTCTTATATTGGGCTGCATGTAGCCCTCTTGCTAAAGTATGATTTCTGGGAAATGCTTTACTGAATGATGCAGATGGAATAAATCGAAGGATATTTTTATATTTTGATAGGATTTGTTCTCCGTAATATCTTTTATAACCAGCCATGGGTTCATCAATTCCTTGCCCGCTTAACACTACCTTTACATATTGTGAAGCTAACGCAGAAACGCAATACAAGGCTGAAATTGTTGGTTCAGCTATTGGTTCTTCAACATGATAAAATGATTTATTAAAAGTGTCGAGATAAATATTTTTATTAATCAACACCTGGTAATGTTCCGAATGGATCAACTGTGCTGTCTGTTTTGCATATTCAGTTTCATTAAAATCTCCTTTACCTTCAAATCCAACTGTAAAGGACTTTATTGGGATTGTATTAAATTTTGACATTAAATACCCCAGAACCGCAGAATCCAAACCGCCACTTAATAATAATCCAATTGGAACATCTCCTAATAGTTGTCTTTTAACTGCTTTTTCCAGAAGGTTCTGATACTCTTCTATTGCCTCTTCTTTAGAAATGTTGTAATTGATCTTTTGTGGCTTATTCCAATATTTCTTAATTTTTATTTCCTCTGTAAAATCATAAGTAATATAGTGAGCAGCCTTTAACTTGTAAATATTTTTAAAAATGGTTTGTGGAGCTGGATTGTAACGAAATGATAATAATGTGTTTAAAGAATTAAGATCCACTTCTTTTTTATAATCTTTATTTGAAAGGATCACTTTTAATTCAGAACCGAAAATCAGTTTATTTGCAGAGAAGTAATAATACAAAGGTTTCACACCAAATTGATCTCTGACAAGAAATAATTTCTGTTGTACTTTATCTAGAAAACCAAAAGCAAAAATACCTTTGAAGTCGGTGATAGATTCAATTCCAAATTCTCTGATATAATAAAGTATTGTTTCGGTATCAGAATGCCCTTTAAAATTTATACCGGATAACTTTTTTCTTAGCTCTAAATGATTATAAATCTCTCCATTAAAAGTAATACAATAATTGCCGCAGTCTGAATACATAGGTTGACTTCCAGCTTCGCTTAAATCAACAATAGACAATCTTGTATGGCCTAAATAAATCCGGTTTTCATTTATATTCTCCTGAACAAATCCATTCGCATCTGGCCCCCGATGCCTGATAAGATCCAGCGTTTGATCATTAATTTCTGTATTCGCACTACCTGCAATTCCACACATCTTCGTTTAGTTTTTTAAATAATTCGTCAAGGCAAAAAATAATTGGGCTTGTGACCAGCGCAGGTAAGGTATTTTATTAGGAACATTAAAGAGGTTAATATTCGTAAAAAAACTTCCGTTTTTATTTTGGTATGAACCAATTACTTCGTTTGCCATATTATCTGAAAGCCTTTTTGCACCAATATCTGAAGATTTTAGCAAAAGGCAAAGTGAAATTCCTTCGGCATAATCATATAGTTCTCTTTTGACAATATTTAATCGTGAAAGTTTTGCGAATGGGACAGGGCTTCCATTTGCATCAAAAAGATATTTTTTATAGAAGTCAAAGCCTTTATTTATTGCCGCCAAAATCCTCCCGTCTTTTAAAATTAAATTAGCCTTATACAAGTTTTTCAACACAAAACACGTATGAAAATTATCTACAAAATTATCCCTTTCATCATTTACTGCATATTTCCATGAACCATCCTGGTTTTGATTTTTCAAAATAAAGTTGATATTCAGATTGGCTTTTCTTAATGCCTCTTCATTATTGAATCTTTTAAAGCCTTCTATCAAAACAAAAGAGCGGTAAGCATTTGCATTTACAATCTGGCTATTATCAATGGGAGAGTAACTTCCTGAAGAAATTCCATCCTCAATAGGAGTGTCTTTAAGATCCTTTATAGTAAAAAGAAAAATGGAATAGGCAATATCAAAATATTTTTGATCATTTGTAATGTCGTATAATTTCAGAAAGGCTTCAAAACAATAACTAGTTGTAGTTATTAAAGGGATGCCGCTTGTCCAAAGACCTCTTGTGGTCATCCAGTCAAATGGGTAACCCCAACAATAACCGGAAAACCCCGGAACAGAACTTTTTAAAAGTTCTGCTCCAATCTTTTCTGCTTCATCTAAATATTTCTCTTTTAAGGTAAATTCATAAAGGTTCAGAAATCCAAGTATAAAATGGGCGTCGGCAATTGGGAATCTTTTTTTACTTACAAATTTTTTCCTGCTTTTTGGATAAAATATTTCTGCTAAAAAAATAGGGGCGATAAAAGGAATTCCAAGTAATTTGTTTTTATAATAGAGACTTTTTGCTTTGATTCCAAATCTTGTACTCCAAAAATCATATTGATCGTAAGAAGAGTAACCATTTATCTTCAGCCATTTGATAAATTTATCAATGCTTTTTGAAACTTCATCTTTCAAAATTTTTGATGTACTAGTAATTAAGCCTTCAGAAGTTTTTATCATATTCTGTATTAAACATTTAGACAGTAAAGGAGCAAATAACTGGAATTTTGGTCTCGGTTATTCTAAAAAAGAATTGCACTTAAAGAATTTTGTTGAAATTAAAAAGTGGCATAAATTTTTAGAATTCGTTCTTTTACCTTTTGACATACAAATTTTTCAGAGGCCATTTTAAAATTATTTTCCGCAATTTTCTTATATAGATTTGAATCAGTTGCAATCAAGGAAAGAAATTCACTAAATATCTCAGGCCGGAGACTTTCAGTTAAAAAGCCATTTACATTTTGTTGTATGATGTCAGGTATTGCACCTGTTATTCTTGAAATAATGGGCATTCCATAAAGCATTGCTTCCAAAATAACATTTGGCATTCCTTCCGAATAGCTGGGTAATAATAAAACATGTGATTGATAAAACACTTTTTTTTTCATTTCCCCGGTGATGTAACCAGTGAAAATAATGCCGGATAATTTTTTTTCAGTTACATATTCTTTTACCTGCGTTAATTCCGGACCGTCACCTGCAATAGTCAAACTAGCTTGTTTATCAGGAAATCTTTTCAAAAATTGTTCAAATGAATCTATGGCTATATAAATCCCTTTTTCCTTCAATATTCTCGATAAAAAAAGGAAGTTAATTTTCTCCTGGTAACATTCAATTTTTTTTTCTAATTTAAAACCGGACAAATAAGTTGTATCAGCGACTGTAGTCTCTATAAAAAATTCTGTATTTTTTGACACGCCTAACTCAAGTAATTTTTTTTTAAAAAGCTTACTTAGCACTATGTATTTATTGGCTTTAGCATAGCTGATTTTAAATAACCACGATTTAAATTTATTTCCTTTTATTGTTTGTTCATATTCCTCAAGCCATCCTCTGAAAAATATTAGAATCTTTTTTTGAAGTATTCTCGAAATGATAATAAAAATTGCATCTCTATAAAATGATTTATAATCAAGAGACGGATTTATATGTATTATCCTATACTTTTTTGAAATAGTTATATAAATGAATCTCACATAATTTACTAAAAGACGCGAAATCGTTCCGGGAATTGATTGTGGTTTTGCTTTATTTACAAAAAAGTAGGAAATATTTTCACTGTTTGCTAATTGCAAAATATTATAATAATTGGCTACACCTCCCGGTAAACTCAAGTTTGGTACGAGAATTAATATGTTCTTTTTAATAATGCCTGAAATTTGGAATAATTAGATAGCTTGATTATGCATATTCTTTTTGTAAGCTTTCATTTAAAACAAATAGCATCCATATAAAATTGCCGTAATCTTTTTTCCCACTTTTATTAATTTTACCAATTTCAAGTAACATTTCATTATTTAAAAATGGTGTTGTATTATCGAGATTCAATAATCTTTTAGTAAAAGAATCTTCCTTAAACCATTCACGTAAAGGTATCCGGAATCCTTTTTTAGATGCTTTTAATAGTGATTGAGGAAGCCTAGTTCCGACCGTATTTCTCAAAATTGTTTTTCGCTGATACTTATTCATTTTAACGTCCTTATGAACATTTATCATATATTCAATTAATCGATGATCTAAAAAAGGAGTTCTGGTTTCAAGGGAAGACGCCATACTCATTCTGTCTACTTTTACCAGCATGTCATCGGGTAATGAAAGTTTGAAATTTAAAAACATTAATTTATAAAATGGGTCGGTATAAGTACATTGTTTCATAAAATCTTCAAGAAAATCTTTGGCAGGATATACTTTCTCTTGTCCAGTTATTCCTTCTATAATTGATCTGTCAATACATGCTGCTTTTGCAAGATAACGACTATTAAAATCTAGATTTGATGATAAGCAGACATTATGGGCACGGTTTAGTTTATAGCGAACAGAACCTTTTAATGGTTTGGATAGTCTCTGAAAAAATATTGGTGTTGCGTTTTTAATCCATGATGGCATCTTTTGATATTGAGAGGCAAACTTCTCGCCCTGGTAAGTGGTATATCCTGAAAGAACTTCATCACCCCCGTCTCCGGTTAATACCATTTTTACTTTAGTTGCAGCAAATTCTGAAACATAACCAGTAGGAATAGCAGAAGAATCACCAAAAGGTTCATCATAATGGTATGAAATATTCTTCAGTGAGCTATTGAATGAATCTGGTTGTACTACGTATTCATGATGCCTTGTGTAAAATTTATTAGCTACTTGCCTCGCGAGGAATCTCTCATCAAAAGTTTTTTCTTTAAATCCAATCGTGAATGTCTCTATGGGAAAAGAACTAATTTCAGACATTAATGCGACTATTGAGGATGAATCAAGGCCCCCACTTAAAAAGGCGCCATAAGGAACATCGCTTCTCATCCTTATTTTTATGGAATCTGTAAATAAATGTTGAAACTTTTCATATACTTCCCTTTTATTGCTAATCATATTCCCTTCATCGATTTGGGGTAAATTCCAGTATTCAACATCTTTGATATTTTTATCTTTCACAATAAGACAATGGCCCGCTCTTAATTTTCGAATGTTTTTAAAAAAAGTGAAGGGGGCAGGAATATAACTTAATGTTAGATAAATTTCCAGAAGTTCAAGATCTGGAATTTTGGGAACACCAAAAGCAACAATACTTTTTATTTCTGAACCAAAAATCAGGGTATTGTCAAAAACACAATAATGCAAAGGCTTTTCTCCAATCCTGTCGCGTGAAAGCAAAAGTTGGCGATTGTTTTGATCCCACAATGCAAAGGCCCACATTCCATTAAATTTTTGCTGGCAATCAATACCCCATTTCTCGTATGCTTTTATAATTACTTCTGAGTCCGAATTTGTTTTAAATTTTGAACCATATTTTCTTAATTCATCCCGCAGCTCAATATAATTATAAATTTCTCCATTAAATATAAGAGCAATTGATTTATCTTCATTGAACATCGGTTGACTTCCGGTTTCTAAATCAATAATTGAAAGCCGCCGATGTCCTAAGGCTAAATTTTCGTTCAAGTAGAAGCCTTCACCATCCGGACCACGATATGCAATAGAGTCAGCCATTTTTTTTATGACTGTTTCATCAGATATTCTTTCTTTGTCGAAATGCAAGAAACCAGTGATTCCGCACATACTGTATTGAGTATTATGAATTTTTTTTGGTAGTTAATTGGGGAATTTCAACATTATTATTATTCAAAACATGATTATAACAATTCGTATAAGCTCTAATCATTGCCTTTATTGAAAAGTCCTGATGAATTCTGGCCTGCCCTTCTGCTCCCATTTTCTTTCTAACTTCATTATTTTTTAGTAAGATTTCCATATTTTGTGCTAATTTATCGGAATCTCCTTGATTTATTAGAAAGCCTGTAATAGAATCTTTTACAATTTCGGCAGTTCCGCCTCCTAAAGTTGCAATTACTGGTTTACCTAAGGCCATATATTCAACAACAGAATTTGAAATTCCTTCAGTAAAAGTAGCTAAAACACAGATATCCATTGCATTAATGTATGATTCTATATCCAGCTTCCTTCCTATTAATCTTATGCATGATTTATATTCACTATCTATCAATTTTTTCGATTCCCCACTATCAGTATTTGCTCCTATTGCCACAAAAGTCACGTCCCTATTTTTTCCCAATACCTTTTCAGCGGCTTTAAAATAAGTTTTATAATCTTTATATTTTGAAAAAGCCGCAACCATTCCGACAATAAATGTTGTTTTAATTTCCAATTTGTGACGAATTTCTAGGGGTTCTGTTAGGTTTTCAACTCTTTTAAAGTCAAAACCGTTATAAATTAGATAACTTTTATTTTTTGGAACCTTATATGCTGTTAGACCCGCTTTTGAATTGCCAACAATAATATCCGAAAAAGGAAAAGTCAATTTCGCCCATAACCACTTCTTATTTAAAACATTTTTTTTTATTGGTGTATCAACTACTAAACCATTTACTAATTTTATTCCCAAAAGCTTGCAGACCGGAATTGCATAGATAGCCGTCATGGCATCCCAGCAGTGGATAATATCAGGCTTGTAACTTTTGCATATTCTGTAAAGTTTTTCGAAAACACTAAAATCTTTTTTTGTCTTTCTTATAAGATAATTAATGGTAATATTTAAATCCAAAATCCCTTTGTAATGAATTTCGGAATTCATTACTATTAAACTTATTTCAAACTCTTCTTTTGAACTAAGGGCTTTAATTAATTCTGTCAGCCTTCGCTCTTTTCCACCTGCCATCAGGGAATCAATAAAAAACAAAAGTTTCATAATACCGTGGTAAATTTCTTTTGTTCTATTTTATTTAAAAAATCGGTAATTATTCTTCCATATTTTTTGTGGTCAAAATTGTTTAACGCAACGATTTTTCCATTTTCACCTATCTTTTTAGCTTCGGAAGGAAAATCTAACACATATCTCATTTTTTGAGCGAATAGATCTTTATCATATCTTTCCGCAATAAGCATATTCTCCTTATCATTAAAATAGTATTTTACCTCCCCGAAATTTGTAGCAATGACAGGGTTTCCTGAAGCAAGGTACTCTCCAATTTTATGTGGGAATCGAGCTTGATCTTGTATGATGGGTCGTAAAGGAATAAGGAGTGCAATTGCATTTTTGTAAAAATCATATAACTGCTTTTCATTGAGAGTAGAAAACAATTTTATTTTTTTGCTTTGGATAGATTGATCAATGTATTTTTGAATTTTTTGGAGATCCGATTTTTCTCCTTTGATCGCCAAGTACAGATGAGAACTATAATCATTTAGCTTCGCAAAAGAATCTATTATGAAAAATACTATTTCGGTATATGCTGCTGCACCGCTAAAAAGGAAATATTTTGGCTCTTGAAGTATTTGTGTGTTATCATACTTCTCAAATTCTGTTAGGATTGGAATTTTCAGATATTGCGTTCTTGGTGAAACATTTTTCAAGTGGTTTATTAAAAATTCGCTTATTGGGAAAGAGATGTTTACCAGTTTTGGAGCGTATTTGTCATATAACTGGTTGTTAAACCATTCCATCAATTTTGGCCACTTTATTTTTCCGCCAGAAAAATATTCCACATGATTTAAAATGGTTTTAAAGCCGAAAAGTTTTGAAACCGTGAAATAATAGACAATTGCAGTGAAATCGTGGGTTGATAATATCGCATAATCCAATTTTTTGTTTTTTTTCAATTTATACAAAAAAGAAATCTCATTTATAATTCCCTTTATCTTTAGTGTATTTCTTTTAATAAAATTGGTATTGCGAAATGGTGTGCCCGACGTATATACATAATTTATATTTTCGTAACTTCCAACTGCTTTCATATCTGAATGATCTACATACTGATGAACACCTCTTTCGCAAATAATGGTTACTGAATGTCCTGCAAGAACTAAACCTTTTGAAACCAAAGTCATCTTTTTTACCTCCGCAAGCCCATATGGAAACCCTGAACAACCCAAATAAACAAAGTGCTTTTTATCGTTCATAATGAAATTCGTAATTCTATTAAGTCTTTATCACTATACTCAAACCTTTCAGATCCGCCAATTCATTAAATTGTTTTAATTATTTTACACGGATTGCCTGCTGCAATAACATTTGCCGGTATATCTTTAGTCACGACGCTATTAGCACCAATTACAGAATTTTTTCCGATGGAAACACCTTTTAAAATGCTTGAAGAGTAACCAATAAAGACATTATCTGAAATAAATACAGGTTTACTCCCAACGATTCCGTGTTCACGCTCACCCGACTTCATTGAATGCCAGTCTGTATCAGTAATTAATACATTTGCTCCTACCATGACATTATTGCCAATCTGAATTGATTCTCTGGCCCCTATTACAACTGCACTAAAACTACAGTTGTCGCCAATAATTATTTCAGCATTTTTACAATGTGTTGAAATCATTGTTCTTCGGTTTATACCTATAAAATTGGAAATGCGAGAAGTCCTAAATTTTATGTTAGATCCCATGGAAATTTTTGATTCGGAGTGCATAAAAACAAAAGGTATCCCATAAAATTTAGAACCTTTTGAAATGTGTATACCTAAAAAACGAAAAAAGAATCTGCAATAAGCGGTTGAAAAAAAAGAAATAACTGACAATCGCTTATAATAAAGGTATTGAAATACTAATGCAACTGTTATTTTTTTCCTTGTCAAAATAATAAATTGAGGTTAACAAAACAATAAATAATCCTTATTCAAAAATCCTTATTCAACAATAGATAGTATTTTATTTATAGAAATTTGTTTAGATTATCCCAGACATTTGTCTTTCTCTTTTCTTTAAATTCTTGATAAAATACCGTTGCTTCACGTAAAAATGGAACAGGATGGTTAAGTATTAGATTTAAATATTTGGAATAAAAAATTAATTTATTATCTCGATATTTACAAACTAAACACCAATACTTCAGTTTAAAAATACGATCCGTATTTTTTAATCCCATCTTATAATAGCGTTGAATAGCATTTTCATGTATATCCAAATAGCAATTTTGTAATTGGTTTTTACAGTTTCTTGTAAGTTGATTTATACTATGTTTAGTGCGATAAACGGCGCCATAATGATCAGAGAATGTGCCCTTGTATTGTTCACTGATTCGCATCCATAAATCCCCGTCTTCACCATTTGAGTACGATTCATTGAAGTAACCAACCTTATCGAAAACCTCTTTTCGAAATATGAAACTATTAGTGTGCACGACGCGGATTCTTGAGACTACGGGGTTGGCAATGTCATGTTTATAAATCTTTTGATGAGTCCACCGCCTAAACAGATTTTTTCCATCTTCTTCCTTCACTTCTAATATTCGGCAAAAAGCGAATCCTAATTCGGGTTTGTTTTTTAATTCGATAGCCATTTTTTTTAAATGGCCTGGTAAATAGAAATCATCTGAATCCAAAAAGCAAATAAATGGTTGAGTTGCAGCCTTTATTCCTCTGTTTCTTGTACTTGCGACTCCCTGAGTTGTACAACTCTCCGGCTTTCTAAGTAATTTAATCTTATTACCAAATGATTCGACTATAGCCAAAGTTTCATCTGTAGATCCATCATCTGATATGATTATTTCGAGTTTGCCCTCATAATTTTGATCTAAAACGCTTTGAATTGCTTCTTTTACAAATTTCTGCCTGTTGTATGTTGGGATAATAATACTAATACCATTTTCCATTTAAGTGCCAGTAATTTATACTTAGAAATAAAAAATTAATTACTTTCAGAATTTAAGTCAAAATTGTTTCGCCTATTAAAAACTCTTCTATTTCATGATCGGACTTAATTCTTAAACTCTTAGAGTAGCAAATGACAATTGATATCCAAACTATTAAATATTGCAAATTAAAACTTTCTACAGTTGCCGGATATAAACTGATGATTGAAACAATAATCCAGATTGCGGAAGCTTTGGAAAGGATATTCTTTGAAAAAAAGAGCCCTAGAATAGCTGCAGGGAAAGATATTATTAGAAATAATACAAGGCGAACCAATCCTCCTTTTAATATTATTTGTAAATATCCGGTTTCGATGTAATCTCTGTAATCGGTCGATTGATCTTCCTCAATATCCGGACAAAAATATTCTCCATTAATACCTTTTCCTATTATCCAGTCTTTTTTCTTTAGGTCATCATAAAAATAATCTTCCACAACGGTCCTTGTATCCACCTCTCCTCTTTGAGAAATAAAGTTTAATAGCTTATTATTATTGATATTGTAAATATTGGTGGAATATAGTGCTCCTAGTGAAATAAATAAAATCGATAGGTAAATAATTAAAACTTTTTTTTTTGTAGAAAAAAGATATAAAAAATATGCAAAAATCACGGTTAGTATAAGAGTCGATGATAAACCTCTTCTTGCTTTATATATTGCGAATAAAATCGATAACATCATTACTGCAAAAGCAAAAAAGTTTCTCTTATTTGAATGGTATTTATAAGTGAGAAGTATGAAACCGCAAGGCATACTTAAATTTCTGACCAGATATTCCACTACATTTTGAGTCTCAAAAGAGCGGTCCAGTAAAGCTCTGATAAAAAGTACATCATATATAAGATAGAATATTCCCAGAATTATAATTGCATCAAAAAGTTTTTTAAAAAAAGTTGAATCCTGGGGCAATAAAATAATTAAAGGAGCAAAATATAATAAGCCTCCATTGTCGGCATTGATAAGTAAATTTTTGATATAGGGGTAATTGAATTGCATTCCTCTTGCTATGACCCATAATGCCCAAATGATATAGATAATAAAAGTAAATCTTAAATAAAAATTTTTAATTTTTAGTCTTATAAGAACAATGAAAGTGGGTAATAATAAAAGTAAACCAACAAATTGAAATAATTCCCCAACCTTGAGGCTTACATGTGCATTTCCTTTTATTACAAAACTTAAAGTATAAATAATAAAACCAGTCCAAAAAAATTTGAGATAATATAGTTGTGCCGGTGAAGCATAATAATCCTCAATTAAATAACTATTAGTTGTTTTATTCAATTGCGAATTGTTTTAAAATATCTTGACTGCATGATGTAAATTACCCTTCTTAAAAAATTTGGACCAAATCAGAATTTCTAATTATTTGTTCATTTACTGTGGTAATAGTATGGGATCGCAAATTTTAGATTCATCTTTTACAAATTAAGATATAGCTTTTGCATACGACTTGATTGTTTCTTCTGCACATTTTTTCCATGAAAAGTTGTTCAGGCGAATTTTGCCTTTAAAAGCCATTTGTTGTGAAAGTTCAGAATTATAAATTACCTTACTAATTGCCATTGATATTGAATTAATATCATTCGGTTCAAAGTAAATGCCGCCATTACCAGCTACTTCAGGTAATGAACTGGTATTGCTTAAACATACAGGGCAGTTATTAGCAAATGCCTCCAATATGGGCATCCCGAACCCTTCGTAAAGTGTTGGATAGACAAAAGCTAAAGCATAATTATATAAATGATTAAGGGTGCTTTCATCAACACCAAGGGCAATAGTGTTCTCCAAAATTTTTAAATTTTGTAATTCGTCCCGCTCTTTTTTATTGAAAGGTTCACCTACACAAATGAGCTTTAAATCTTTATCGTTAATCCTCAAAATGCTAAAAGCCTTTGCGAGAGTTATAAAATTTTTATAACCTTTCCTTACGCCTACGAAAAGAATGTATCTGCCGAAGATATTGGGTTTCTTTATAAAAGATGAGGCCTTATTGAAACCATGGTGAATCACATCAATTTTTTCAGGATTTATTTTTAATATCTCAATAAGATCTTTTTTTGTGTTTTCACTAATAGAGATAATACGTGCTGCATTCTGAATGACTTTTGTCATTTGCGGAATACGCGAATTTCTTTTGTATTGTTCCTGAAATTTAAACTCTATTAAATCATGCACTGTAATGATATAAGGCTTTTTTAAATTATCTAAAAAATATGGATCATAATAGGTGGGATGGAATAAATCATACCTATTTTTAAAAATTATTTTTTTTGAATAATTTTTATTTATATTGTAAAAATGTCTTTTTAAAAATTTACCTATTCTTGATTCCTTCTTTGGAATAGGTAAATGAACTTTTTTAAAATATTGATACTCGTCTTTTAAATGTTGATTTTCTGAAAATATTACCGATAACTCGTATTCATTACCAGCGGGTAAATTTTTTATTAACTCACAGAAGTATTTAGTGATGCCACCATATTTTTGAATCAAAAACATTTGATAGTCATATAATATTTTCATTTGTTTAGAAACCAAATTTCATTTTATCCAAATGCCTTTTTTCTTTTTATTTACCACCATATGGTATTGAAGAGGAGCCAATATAAGGCCGTTAAAATTTGATGCAATTGCTGCTATAAATAAAGCATAGGTTCCCATTCTATAATATTTAATGAATAAAATGGCAACTCCGATATAAATAAATGGGCTTATAATACAGGCAATAAATTGAATCCGTAAAGCATTAATTCCATTTAAAAATGATACGTAAGTTGCTACGAAAGTGGTCATCATAAAATACATTAATCCCCAAAATGAAAGATAAAAACTGATATTCACTTTCCCCTTTCCTAACCAGAGGTCGTATATTGAATGTGAAAAATATAACATGAGGCAGCCAATAAAAAATAGCAGTAGGTTTAACTGGTTATATTTTTTTATACCTTTTTTAATCCATGATATATCATCCTTAAGATACGCTTCTGTGGAAGCTGACCAAAATGGGGCTACAAATATCACGAACACCATATCCAACATCCCAAAATATTTGAAAACTATATTGTATCCTGTAACGTCTGCACTGCTGAAATTTCTGGCTATTATTATATTTGCAGTTTGATATTGAACAATGCCGGCAATTTGAATTATAAAGAAAATAATGCCCAAATTAAAAAGCCCTTTAGCATAAGAAAACTTGATTTTAGAAAGTACGGGACGCAATTTTTTATAGCTTCCCTTAAAGAAAAAAATGCTGGCAATGATATAAACTAAAATAGGAGAAACACAAAAGACTGTTCCCAATTTGATTAAAGAACCTGATGTAGTTTTGATTAAGACAAATATCATTATCAGGGATAGAATCTGCCCTAAGACGGTTACTAATGAATTGATCGCCGGTTGTTGATCGGCGATTAGTATGGTTGTTATTATCCTTAATACAAATTGAAGGCAGAAGTAAGTAAAAACGATGATTGCGAGCACCGAAATCTCACCATGCATGCTCTGTGGAATATTGAGAATGCGTGTCCAGTCTAAAAACTGATTGGCAAATAAAAAAATACACCAAAGTGCAGCACATATTATAGTTAAGATGGCATACGTGGTGCTCACATATATTTGCGCAAGATTATCATCTCCCTTAGCTATTGCCTCTGCTAATTTATTGCGCAATCCCTGCGTAAGTCCGATATCGAAAAAACTAAACCATACTACGACTGAACTTATGGTCAGCCATACTCCATATTGCGATACATTAACATAATTAATTGCTATCGGCACTAAAACTATGCTAATAGCTATACTAATTCCTCTTAGGAAAAAAGTTGCAAGAATATTTTTTTTTGCCTTAACGCTACGCGCCTGTCCTTTGTTTATAAAATTATTAAAGATTGCGAAGGCGGTTAATAACTTTTCTTTCATTCTAATAAGGCAATTTATAATTCACACTAATTTCTTTTTTTCATCCATGCATCATAGATTTCCATAAATACCGTATGAATATCCTTCGTTATTGACCAGTTCGGGTAATGTTCTTTCATTTTTGATAAATCTGAAATATAGCAAATGTGGTCACCTTCCCTGTTTTTATCGAAATATTCATAAATCATTTCATTTCCAGAAATAGATTCAATTCGGGAAAACGCTTCAAGGATAGAAACAGAATTTTCACGACCACCTCCAATATTATAAACTTCTGCTATTCGCGGAGCCTTTAAAAATTCCTTAATAAACATGGCCACATCGTAGGAATGAATATTATCCCTTACTTGTTTGCCTTTATAGCCATAAATATTGTATTTTTTCTTATCAACATTACATTTTATTAAGTAGCTTAAAAAACCATGCAATTCTACACCGCTATGATTGGGGCCAGTTAAACATCCGCCCCTTAAACAACAAGTTGGCATACCAAAATATCGGCCGTATTCTTGAACCATTACATCTCCCGCAACTTTAGATGCCCCAAATATTGAGTGCTTAGATTGATCAATGGTAAAATTTTCTTTAATTCCGTTATAAAAATCTTCTTCCGCATAATCCCATCTTGTTTCTTTCTCAATCAAATTTAACCTATTCGGCGCATCACCATACACCTTATTTGTTGACATTGAAACAAATGGAGTATCGGGATTTGCCCTTCTATTTGCTTCTAATAAATTTAAAGTTCCAACTGCATTTGTATCGAAATCATCAAAGGGCCTTGATGCAGCTAAGTCATGACTTGGTTGTGCTGCTGTATGTACTATGGCGTTAGGTTTTATTTTTTCAACGAATTCTATAATTCCATTTCGATCCCTTATATCTATTTCATTGTGAAAAAAATTGGGAAATTTATCAATTAATCTTTGTTGATTCCACCGGGTATCTCCCTGAGGACCAAAAAAATCCGCTCGCATATCGTTATCAATTCCGAATACTTCCCAACCTTCATTTGCAAAAAAACTTACTACTTCGCTTCCGATAAGGCCACTAGACCCTGTTACAATAATCTTCGACATTCTATTTATTTTTTAAATTACGATTACAATTTTAGTCTACATATAATATTTCCTCTCCAAACTCATCCTATAAGTTTCCAAGTCACTGCAAACCATTTCCTTTATCATCTCCTTAAGTGTATATTTTGGTTGCCATCCTAATTTTTCTTTCGCTTTTGTAGCATCGCCTATCAAAAGATCTACTTCAGTGGGCCGGAAATAATTTGGATCGACTGCCACTACCTCTTTTCCAGCCTGTAATTGATATTTTTCATTGTTACAACGTTTAATAATTCCTTTTTCCTTTGCTCCTTTCCCTGTAAATTCTATTTCAATTCCTGCTTCATGAAAGGCCATCCTGGTAAAGTCTCTTACAGAAGTTGTTATTCCGGTTGCTATTACATAATCTTCAGCCAGATCTTGTTGCAAAATTCTCCACATGGCATCTACATAGTCTTTAGCATGACCCCAATCTCTTTGCGCATTTAAGTTACCAAGAAACAAAGTGTCCTGTAAACCTTCTGCGATTGCGGCTACTGCTCTTGTTATTTTCCGGGTCACAAAAGTTTCCCCACGTAAAGGACTTTCATGATTAAAAAGAATTCCGTTGCAGGCAAACATATTATAAGCTTCCCTATAGTTTACCATAATCCAATAAGCATATAACTTTGCTACTCCATAAGGACTTCTTGGATAGAAAGGAGTAGTTTCCTTTTGCGGAACCTCCTGAACTAATCCAAACAATTCTGAGGTTGATGCCTGGTAAATTCTGGTCTTATTTTCCAATTTTAATATTCGGATCGCCTCTAAAAGCCGCAAAGTTCCGATTCCGTCAGCATTTGCTGTATATTCAGGGTTGTCAAAACTAACCTTCACGTGACTCATTGCCGCAAGGTTATATATTTCATCTGGTTGAGTTTCCTGTATGATTCGGATAAGATTAGTGCTATCCGTCATATCCCCATAATGCAATTGAAAATTTGCATGGTTTTCATGTGGATCAACATACAAATGATCAATCCTATAAGTATTGATCAATGATGATCTTCTTTTAACTCCGTGAACTGTGTATCCCTTTGATAAAAGCAGTTCGGCCAGATATGCCCCGTCCTGCCCGGTAATACCAGTAATTAATGCTGACTTCATATTTCAAAACTATGATATTGGAATGATTAATTGGGGCACAAATTGTAGGTTATTTGTGGTCGGTGAAACTTGGGTAAGCGATTTCATTCCTATGTGAGAGTATCTTTTAAAGATAATTTATTCTATTAACTTTATTGTTTTTAGTAAGAACCTTACTTCTTTATTTTATTTTTATAAATTTAGGATTGGAGTAAAAGATCCTTTTGGCCAAAAGAAACTTTTTGATGCAAGGAACTTTCTGTTTCTACTTTTGCTGTGAGGGTAAATCCGATTGATGGCAAATTCACTTTCACTATTGTGTTTTTTATCGTTAAAACATTTCCATCAATAGAATACTTTGCTGCATCAATAACTTTTGCTACATCATTTACATTGACTTTCGTTTTTTCTAACCGGATGTCCTGATGATCGGTAGTAAATTCTTTTATCACTTCTATTTCTTCCGCTTGTACTATGGCTGGTTTCCCTTTCCAATAAATAAAGTTTACGACTCCATCGATTGATTTGATTCCCGGAAGATCACTTTCCGTGGCATTTACAAAAACATAAGACTCAAACAAGGGCTCATGCTGAATTTTTATTTTTTTTAAGTAAGTTAACTGCTTACTGTTGTTTACCGGGAAAAAATTTTCAATTTTTCTTTTTGTAAGTGATGCCACCACTTTCTTTTCCCATTTTGGTCTTGTGTAAACTATATACCAATTCTTCTGCATAATTTTTTCTTTTAAATTTAAATTTGCAGCAATTCAAAGGATTGATATTGAAATACTATAAGAAGAACACGGCTTCGCCGACCTCAGTTACAACTTAACGTATTGAGAATGATATTTTTCATTTTCATAGGATATTAATATTTTGCTACCGGCTTTTTCTCCGCTTTTTTCCGATCTTTATTTCCATAAACATAATCATAGCCATAACCATAATTGTTTTTGAAAAAGCCCCTCATTTTAACACCATTAAAGATAATAGCTGGATTATTAATAGGATTAATGTGGATGTTTTCATCAATTCTTTTTATAAGCATCTTCGGAGTATAATGATGCCTGATTATATATAAAGTGGCATCACATAAACCTGTAAGTAAATAGCCATCTGTCACCAATACCATTGGTGAAGTATCAATAATTACAAAATCAAAAATATTCTCCAGATAATTAATCAGTTCATTCACTTTTCCATTTGATAAAAGTTCAGATGGATCTTCCGGAAGAACTCCTCCCGCGGAGATAAAAAATAAATTTTCATGTGAATCTACATGCTTAATAATTTCTTCAGGATATTTGTCACCTTCTAAAAATTCAGTAACGCCCTCTTCACGATTTACATTTAAAATCTTATCGATGGTTGGATTATTCAGGTCCATATCTACAAGTACAACTTTTTTGCCGGTCATTGAAAGACTTACAGCCAAATTTGCTGAGATAAAGCTTTTGCCTTCCCCTGAAATACTTGAAGTAAGAAGGATTTTTTTGTGTGAAGAGTCAATTCCTAAAAATGACAATGAAATCCTTAGTTTTCTGAACTCTTCTGCTACAAAGCTTCTGGTTCCTTTTTCTATTACGATATTATCTTTAGATTTATTAAAAGCAATTTCTCCAATAATAGGAATTGATGTTAGCGATTCTATTTCATGGCGGTAAAGTACTTTACCAGTAAGATATTCTTTTATAAAAATAAAAGCCCCACAAATTCCTAACAATATCACAATTGAAATCATGTAAATCAACATTCTTTTTGGACTTACAGGATCGGGACCTGCTTGTGCATAATCTACTACCCTGCTATTAGATACAGCAGAAGCATAAGCTATTTCACTTTCTTCTCTTTTTTGTAGAAGAAAAGAATATAAATTGCTTTTTATTTGCTGTTCTCTGCTTATATCCAGAAGCGCTCTTTCTTTTTGGGGAACGGCTTTTAGAATTGAGTTGTAGGCTCCGTTAGTAGAAGCAATATTTTCGCGTGTTGCTTTTAGGCTTTGTTGCTGGCTTTTTATATTGCTTAAAATACTTGGCTTAATCTTATTGATTTTACTCGCTATGGCTACTAAAGTTGGATTATTTTCGCCAACTGTTTTCTTTAAATTATCATATTCAAGTTCAGAAGTGTATAGTTCATCAATTAACTTGTTAAGCATTGGATCACCCACTCCTAAAGTTGAAGGTACAATCCCGGTCGAACTGTTTGTATTAGATTTTACAAAATTCTCAACTTTATCTAAAACGGCGATTTGTGTATTGACATCTCCCAATTTTTGATCGTTAGCACTGACATTTTGTAAAAATAATTGTCCTTGAGCGCTTATATCAACAGCCTGATTGCCCGATTTAAATTGTTGAATCTTCTTCTCAATTGAATCAAGATCGTGAGATACCAGAGCAAGACGGTTATTTACAAAAGTAAGTGTGTTACTAGCCAAAGTATTCTTTTCAGCATTAGCCGATTCCTGATAGGCTTTGATCAGTTCGTTTAATATATTTTCAGCTCGCAGTGGATCAACGTCTCTATAACTCAGATCAACTATGGACGACAATTTACTTGCTGCTTCCGCTTTTAATCCAGGTAGAAAAGAAGAAGCAACAGATTTAGGATTATCCAGAGAAAAGTAAAGTTGCTTAGTGGTAGTGTCTGAAGTGAAATACTTATTAGGAATAAATTTTATCCTTCCATAAGGGGAAGTTACAAAACTATCAAGTGGATATTTATATTTGTGATTAAGAACAACTTGATGATCTTTATCATCATAGTTAAGATCAATCCTTTCAACGAAATGCAGTGAATCAGGAAATAAAGCAACTATTGAAACTGGTGATCTGGTATAGGCTAATATATCATGAACGTCGCCTTTTTGATAAACCGGAGCATAAAGACCAAGAGAGGTGACCACATTCTCCATAAGCTTTCTCGACTGAATTATTTCAATTTCATTTTCAACTATTTTTTTAGACGAAATCTGATCAAGCGATTCTACTAATTTAGATTCTTCATTTCCTTTTTTCTCATCTTTTATAATAACTGTTGCAGTTGCCTCATAGATGGGCGTTGCATAACGAATGTAAGTGTAAGCAATTGCAAGGGCGATGAATATCGCCAAGAGAAAAAGAGGCCAGTAAGGAACGTATTTTGACACAATTTGCTGCATAAAATTATCCTGCTTTTCTTCTAATCCTCTATGTCTGCTTGTTTGCATTTCTAAATTAGTTTACTCTTAATACTCTATCTAAAACAATCGCTACTACGGATAATGCGCTAAATACAATTGGCAAAAACTGAGTTGACCTTCCCGCTGTTGCTGCTTTTGTTGCATTAGGCTGAACATATATTACATCATTAGGCTGTAAATAATAATAAGGTGAATTGAAAAAATTACTTGAATTTAAATCTATGTGCCTCGTAATTTTTTTTCCATCTTCTTCTCTTATCAATAATACATTATCTCTTTTTCCGTAAATAGTTAAATCGCCAGCCAGTCCTAGGGCTTTTAACAAAGATATTTTTTCATTAGGAACTGGAATTACAGTTGGCCGGGCAACTTCACCAAGCACTGTCACTTCATAATTCAGGAACCGGATATCAACAATCGGATTCACCAGGAGTTTTTTGGATAAAATAAGATTAGTAATATTATCTTTTAATTGATCTTTTGTCAATCCTGCTGCTTTTATGCTTCCGAGAATCGGCAATTCTACCGTTCCGTCCGCATTTACAAGATATCCGCCTGCTTCAGCATTGGTACCTGTAACTGTTGTAGTTCTGCTCACATTATTGTTTTGTAAATTAAACGGTGCTGATGCTTCAGCATTCAAACTACTAATAGTTATACTTAAGATATCGTTAGGCTTTATAGGGATTGGTTTTTCAGAAGTTGTTCCAGCAAAAGTAGCGTCGCTTACATTATTAAAGTAAACAATTTTCTTTGTGTTTGAGCAAGAGGTAAAAAAAACAACAACAAACGAAGTTGAAAAAATCAATAAAAATCTAGCCATAATAAAATTTAAAGCACTGTATTAATACACTTCTGCAGTACTGTTATTAAATAATTGGAGATCTTTTAAAGGAAATGGAATCAGGTAATGAGCTAACAATTAATTTTTTCTTCGGATTGGAGCACTTGTGGTAATGATCCACAAACCTAATTATTTAAATGCGTATATCCAAACAAAGAAACAAATTTATTTATTAGTCTTTTAACCTAACCGGTTCCCTTTCAAAATGAGACCAGTTGTAAGAATTTTATGTTCCAATTAATAATAACTCTGCCAGAGCCTTTTCAATTTTCCTGCCGAATTTTCTTTTACCGCCAAAAAGAGCCAACTAAAAAAAATATATGAAAAAGTACCGTGTTTTACGTGAACATTATTTTTTTGAAATTCGTTTGTTAATTGTTAAATGTGAATAAGAAATTCGTAAAAAGCTTGCATACAAATGGAAAGCGATTTATTTTTACAAACGCTTACACGTATTATTGTTCACCCTCTTTAAACCCCGAAATTCATTCTTATTTTTAATAAATGAAATTATAGGTTACTTATCCGATCTCCTTTGAATTTCCCTGAATATTTTTTACTGTAAAGAAAAAATTTTCTGATAAATGTTTTATAAGTTTCATTTGTAGATTTTTTTCAACAGATTGTGACTTTTGAAATTTTAAAATTAAAAAGTTTAAACCCCAATTTCCTTTGATCCCGACAAACATTCTTTCAATCCTGTGATTTACTACAACAAAAATGTGGCATTAAATTTTATTGTAAACGTTTAAACTTATCGCTGTTACAATAAATTTTATTTACTCAATTGTTAACCTCAAAACAGGAATTATGGAGAACATTTACAAAGCTTACACAAAAGAAATCAACGGAAAGACTTTTTATTTTGTAAAAAAGTTTTCAATCTTTCCTGAATATGAAAATTCTAAAGTGCTTGACTCAATGGGAATGCATACAGATTTTTACAAAGCCTGTAGTATTGCTAAAATAGATGATGAAATTGTTGTTGGTAAATTAATGAACGAGTTGCATATTATCCCGGATTCTGCCAGAGTCATTCACATGCACAGAGTAAAAGCGATGACACATTCATTAATCAAAAATACGCACCAGGCAATTTTAAAATTAAGATTGGCTTCGCTAAATTAAAATAAAAAAACAAACACCTTCCTGGTAAACAAATTTTACAGAATTTGATTTTGAAAACTTTATTCTCTGCTTTATTAAATTAAATAGAGATTAAGTTTGCACAATGCCATCTTTTAAACAGCCAAGTCATGTTATTGTTACATGCAGCAAACGACTATCGCCATTTCTTGAAAAGGAAATAATTGAATTGGGATTTAAAATAAGAAAAGTTTTTTCGACAGGAATACAATTGAATGGAACTTTGAATGATTGCGTCCGTTTGAATTTAAATCTTCGCTGCGCCAGCCAGGTTTTATATTCTTTAAAATCTTTTTCATGCAATAATGCGGATGAATTATACGAAGCAGTTTCGCAAATTCAATGGGAAAATATCATTGAAAAAAACGGTTATTTTTCTATAACCAGCCATGTTGATAATGCCACTATTAATAATTCTTTATTTGCCAATGTAAAAGTTAAAGATGCGATTGCAGATCGGTTCAGAAATAAATTTAATGAGCGCCCCGATTCTGGTTCTGATTTAAATAAAACGGTAATCAATTTATTTTGGAAAGATGATCAGGCAGAAATATTTATTGATACCTCAGGCGAAACTTTATCCAAACATGGATACAGAAGAATTCCCGGAAAAGCTCCGATGCTCGAATCACTGGCAGCCGCTACTTTATTGGCTACGAAATGGAATCGTCAATCTCCTTTTATCAACCCGATGTGTGGCTCTTCCACTTTGGCAATAGAAGCGATGATGTTGGCTACAAACCGCTGTCCGGGATTGTTCCGTGATAATTATGGCTTCAACTATGTGATCGGTTTTGATAATGAATTTTTTGAAACAGAAAAGCAGAAATTACAGAATCAAATTAAAATTATTCCAGGCTTAAAAATAATTGCAACAGACATAAGTGAAGACGCGATCAACATTTCTAAAATAAATGCGAGCGCTGCTGGCGTTGCAGATTTTATTGAATTTAAAGTTTGTGATTTTGCAGAAACAGATATTCCTGAAAATGAAAACGGAATAGTTTTCTTTAATCCCGAGTATGGAGCGCGAATGGGAGATGAAAAAGGGCTGGAAGAAACATACTCTCGAATAGGAGATTTCATGAAGAAAAAATGTAAAAATTATACGGGCTATGTTTTTACGGGAAATCTCAACCTTGCAAAAAAAATCGGTTTGAAATCAAAACGAAAGATTGAATTTTACACAGGCAAAATCGATTGCCGGTTGCTTGAATATGAATTGTATTCCGGAAGCAGAAGGCCTGATAAAAATTAAGTTATAGCAAAATAAGAATCACCAATATTTGCTGCTTAACTGCTAAAATAATTTTACTAAATCTTTGAAAAGATGTTTGATTAAAAACGACGAAAAATTATTTTACCAAAGCAAGAAATTCATTTTTTGTTTCTTCGTTTATAAATTTTCCGGAATAATGTGAAGTGATTGTACTGCTGTTTGTGTCTTTTATTCCGCGGGATGTTACACAAAGATGAACGGCATCAATAAGTACAGCAACATCTTCTGTTCCGATTGCTTTTTTTAATCCTTCAGCTATCTGAACAGTAAGCCTTTCCTGAACTTGTGGCCTCTTTGCATAATATTGTACAAGCCGGTTTATTTTTGATAATCCAATTACTTTCCCTTTTGAAATATAGGCCACATGCACCTTTCCGATGATGGGTACAAAATGATGTTCGCAGTAAGAGTAAAGAGTAATGTCTTTCTCAACCAGCATTTTATTATACTGATACTTATTTTCAAATAAAGTTATCTCAGGTTTATTGTTTGGGTTTAATCCGCTGAAAATTTCTTTGACATACATTTTTGCAACCCGTTCAGGCGTTCCTTTTAAGCTATCATCATTCAAATCAAGACCCAGCGTTTCCATGATTTTTTTGAAATGATTACCAATCGATTTTATTTTTTCATCATCATTCAGGAAATATTGACTGTTTGAAACTTCCGCATCTGTAGTGATTTCATCAAGGCATACTTCGTCAAAATTGTTATAAAAAGGGTCCTTACTTTTCATTTTCTATATTTTTTAATTCATGAATTTTCGCCATCACTTTTTCAACCATCCCATCACAATAAATTAAATTGAATTCAAAGATCTCCTGTGGCGAATACATCTTTTTTATTTCCTTCTGCAACATCGTTTTTGCCCGGTTCAGCCTGACTTTTACATTACTCTCTGTGATATTCAATGCATCGGCAGTTTCAGCAACACTCAATCCGTTCAGTTCCCGCAATGAGAATACAATCCGGTAATCCTCCGGTATCTCGTGAATGGCATTTTCCAATACGCGTCCAAGTTCTTTATTCACGGTAATTTTTTCGTTGTTCGTTGATTGATGAAACATGATTTTGGATTTTTCATTTTGAAAATCATTGCCAACTATTTCATTTTTAAAACTGAGCTTTTGTTTTTTTTGATAACACAGATTGAGCATGATTCTTGTAAACCATGTTTTAAAAGAAGATCTGTTTTCAAATTTTTTTAGATTGAAAAACGCATTTATGTATGCGTCTTGCATCAGGTCCTCCGTATCCTGGTGATTGTAGCGATAAGTCCGGCCAATTCTATAAAGGAAGGAATTATATCTTCTGATTAAAATTTCAAACAACTTTACTTCGCCGTCATTAATTTTTTGGATAATTTCTACATCAGAATATTGCTCGAATTGCGTTTCCAATTTCACTAAATTTAATAATTTTCCAACCGTTAATTTAAAAAAAACTTTTGTAAGTTACTTTATTTTATGACTATTTTTCCTTTCATTGTTGGATGAATACTGCAATGATAACTTCCGCTGTCTGTTACTGCCATCTTCCATATTTTTCCAACATGCAAAGTGTCTGAATAAAACGCTTTGCCGCTATCGGCAGTAACATCATGATCAACCAAATCTTTATTAATCCAAACAATCGTATCTCCGATTTTTGCATTAACTGCTGCGGGAATAAATTGCATCTGCTGAAGCACAACTGTGTCTGTTGTTTGTGAAGTTTTTTGTTCGGCTGGTTCATTCTTGCTTTTATTGGTATCTGGAGAAGAACAGCCATTTAAAAGAAACAGCGTGCATAAAAAGATCACGCTGTTTCTGAATACCTTTAATGAATTTCTCATTTTGAAAATTGTTTTTGAACCATCTCAGCATGAGCCAAATGGGTTTTAAAAAGTGGCAATGCAGATTGCAGTAAACTCTTTAATTCGGCATTTGTTGCATCGGGAACCAATACATTTTCAACTTCATTGATAGCTGCTTTATGGTAAGCCACTTCATTGTCAATGTACGCTTTGTCGAACGCCTTTCCTTTTTTAGAATTCAGCATGGCTCTTGTTTTTGCAGCACCTGCAAGAAATGATTTCGTAGTTGCATTTGTTTTAGGAGTAACCCCTAATTTAGTAGCGAGGGCAACGGCCTGGTCAATTACGGATTGGTGATCTTTGGCCATTGTTTGTGCAAATTTTATTACGTCTGCATTCTTAGATTTTTTCTCAGCAATTTTTGCATAATCAATATCTATTTGATTGGCTGTAACAGCTACAGAAGCAATTTCGGGATCTGTAAGTTTATTGGCTTTCTGCGCATCTGCAGATAAAGAAAGGAAAGAGGTACTAACAGCAAAACATAATGCTGCTTTAGTAAAAAAATTGAAAATTTTCATGATATAATTTGGTTTATTTAAAAAGGTTGGAGTGATTATAGTTCTAAAAGGTTACAATTTTTTTATAAAAAATTAAAAATGATTTTTGTTTTAAGGAAATAAGAATTTGCTTTATTTGGTGATTTACTGCAAAAACCTATTGGCGGAAAAAGAAACGTTGATAAGCGTTCTCATTTTCACTCTAACACATTAGTTAATCGTTTCCTAAATCAAAAAGCTTTTTCTATGTAACCATTCGTTTTTTTTATCTTGCCAGCTAAACTTAAAGACATGAAGAATATTTTACTCATTCTAAATATTGTTATACTCGCTCTCGTTGGTTATCTTTATTATTTGTATTTTCATAATGATAAAAATAGTGCTGTTTCGCAAGTGAAATCTGATGCTACGGCCAATTCCATTGATAAATCAAAAGTTGCTTACATCGATTTGGATTCTCTTCAGAATAATTATTCTTATTATAAAAAGATAAAATCAGAGTTTGAACGCAAACAATCTGCAGCCAATGATGAAATCACAGCGATGCAAAAAAAATATCAAAATCGTGCGATGCAATTGCAACAAAAAGCCTCCACAATGAATCAGAAAGAACAGGAAGCTGCGATGCAGGAGATGAACAAAATGCAACAGGATTTACAGGCGCGCAAGCAAAATATTGATAATGAATTGTACAACTATAATTCAAAAATGAAAGAAGATATTTTGACACGCATCCAGGACTTTTTGAAAGACTATAATAAAGACGGAAAATATTCCTACATATTTTCTTACGAGCCGGGCTTTATGTTTTATAAAGATTCTACTTTAAACATTACGCCCGATGTAATTGCAGGTTTAAATAAATTAGATTCTCAAAATAAAAAGTGATTCACCATCCGAATCTCAAATAAATATTTATCTTCAATCCCGTTTTTAAAAACGGGATTTTTTTATGAATGAACACGCAACTGCTTTTAAGCCAAGTCTTCGCCTTTTTGATGCAACAATGATTGTTGCCGGTTCGATGATTGGTTCTGGAATTTTTATTGTAAGCACTGATATTGTGAGAAACGTTGGCAGCGCCGGCTGGTTAATTTTTGTATGGATTATCACGGGGCTGATGACGGTGATGGCGGCAGTTAGTTATGGCGAAATGAGCGGCATGTTTCCCAGAGCCGGCGGACAATATGTTTTTTTGCGTGAAGCGTTTAATCCACTCGCGGGTTTTTTATACGGATGGAGTTCTTTTACCGTAATTCAAACCGCAACAATCGCTGCTGTCGGCGTGGCTTTCAGCCGTTTCACTGCATATCTCGTTCCTGAAGTTGGCGAAAATGTTTTTTTATTTTCCGTAGGAAATTTTCATATTTCTGCTGCACAAATTTTGGCGATCGCTTCCATACTTTTTCTTACTTATACAAATACCAGAGGCATCAATGGCGGAAAAATTATTCAAACAACTTTTACTTCTATCAAATTATTATCACTTTTCGGATTGATCATTCTTGGATTTCTTTTGGTAAAACACAGCTTCTGGAATCAGAACTGGCAAACAGGTTTGAATGCCGTTCAGCTAGAAAAAATCAATGGTAATTTTTTGAAAAACGGAAATTGGTTTCCCATCAGCGGAACGATTTTAATTGGCGCTATCGCGGCTTCAATGGTTGGCTCTCTTTTCAGCAGCGATGCGTGGAACAATGTTACTTTTATCGCTGCAGAAATAAAAAATCCAAAAAGAAATATTGGCCTTAGTCTTTTTCTTGGAACCCTGATTGTTTCTATAATTTATATCACTACCAATCTGATGTACCTCAATGCATTGTCTTTGGATCAGATTGCTTTTCCCGGCGGCGATCGTGTTGCTGTTGCTGCATCTAACGCCATCTTTGGGCATTATGGCGCAGTTGTTATTGCTGTGATGATTATGATCTCTACATTTGGCTGTAACAACGGTTTGATTCTTGCAGGTGCAAGAGTTTATTATACGATGGCAAAAGATGGTTTGTTTTTTAAAAAAGCAGGAACGTTGAATAAGAAAGCCGTTCCCGAACGCTCGTTATGGGCACAGGCAATTGTAGCTTCGATCCTGTGTTTGAGTGGCGGCTACAATGATCTTTTAGATATGATTGCTTTTGTTGTGGTGATTTTTTATGTACTTACAATCATTGGAATTTTTGTGCTCCGCAAAACGAAACCTAATATTGAAAGGCCTTACAAGGCATTTGCTTATCCTTTTTTGCCGGCGCTTTATATTATTATGGGTTTGGTGTTTTGTGTTTTTCTCGTCATCTTCAAACCGCTTTATACTTTGTGGGGATTAGGCATTGTTTTAGCAGGAATCCCGGTTTATTACTTAACCATTCGGAATCAGAAAAAAAATAAATTAGTTGTTGAATGAGTGTAGATCTTGATCAATTATTTTCAAAGTTTTCAAAAATGAAGGTCGCTGTAATCGGCGATGTAATGCTAGATACTTATTGGTGGGGAAATGTAGAAAGGATTTCTCCCGAAGCACCAGTTCCGATTGTATCAGTGAGCAAAAGAGAAAAGAGAGTTGGCGGCGCCGGAAATGTTGCATTAAATGTGCAGGCACTTGGAACTTCTGTTGCATTGCTTACTATTTTAGGCGATGATGATGAGGGAATTCAACTAAAAAATTTGCTACAGGAAAAAAATATTGATACCCGTTTTATTTTAGAAAGTAAAAAAAGGATTACTACAAATAAAATCAGGATTATCAGCCGAAACCAGCACATGATGCGGCTTGATGCAGAAATTGTTTGTGATATTGATGTGTCTGATGAAGAAAAATTGCAAAATCAAATTGAAAAATTTATCACCTCCGAAAAACCTGATGTGGTAATATTTGAAGATTATAACAAAGGAATTCTTACGAAAAATATTATTAGAAATACTATTTCTTTTTGCAAAAAAAATAATGTTATTACGGCAGTGGATCCCAAAAGAAAAAACTTTTTTTGTTATCAAAATGCAACGCTTTTTAAACCAAACTTGAATGAAGCAATTATGGGATTAAATTTGTTGCCTGAAGAAATTTCACCAGAATTACTTTCTGAAATTCATTTGCAGTTAAAAGAAAAATTAGATCATGATATTTCTTTAATTACTTTATCAGAAAAAGGAATTTTTTTCCAGGACGAAAACAACAAAAATATTTTTCCTTCTCACAGAAGAAATATAGCAGATGTAAGCGGTGCGGGGGACACAGTGATTGCGGTCGCCTCGTTAATTTATGCTGCAACAAAAGATATTGACCTGGCAGCAAAAATCGCTAATATCGCCGGTGGAATTGTTTGTGAGGAAGTAGGAACGGTTGCCATCAACAAAGAAAAATTATTAGAGGAATGTAAAAGGCTTATTTCTGATATCTGAATTCCAATCCGGATTTTTGACTCCCTTGTTTTATTAAGTTTAATTTTGGTGTTGAAATAAATAATTCAATAATAATCGATGCAAAAAATATCAATAGCCATTCACGGAGGAGCGGGGACAATTTTAAAAGAAGACATGTCTACCGAAATTGAAGAAGCTTATCGGCAAGGACTTTCAGAAGCTTTAGAGGCTGGCTATGCAGTTTTGGAAATTGGTGGAACTGCTGTCAATGCGGTAAAAGCAGCGATTGTTATTTTAGAAGATAATCCACTTTTTAATGCAGGCAAAGGAGCCGTTTTTACAAAAAAAGGTCTGAATGAAATGGATGCGGCGATCATGGATGGAAGTACGCTCGATGCAGGAGCAATAGCAGGTGTGCGCAATGTAAGAAATCCGGTAGAACTTGCAGAAGAAGTCATGCTGCACAGTGGGCATATTTTTTTGAGCGGAAAAGGAGCAAATGATTTTGCGATAAAACAGGGAATAAAACTAGAGCCGGATGACTATTTTTATTCACAATACCGCTACGATCAATGGCGCCAAATAAGAGACAGCGACCTGTATCAGCTTGATCACAAAAATGATAAATTAGTTGGTTTACTGAGAGAAAAAAAATTTGGGACCGTCGGCGCCGTTGCCTGTGATAGCGATGGAAACATTGCTGCTGCTACTTCCACAGGCGGGATGACCAATAAACAATATGGCAGAATTGGAGATAGTCCAATGATCGGAATTGGCACTTATGCCAACAATAAAACCTGTGCAGTTTCATGCACTGGTCATGGAGAGATTTTTATAAAAGCAGTTGCCGCCTATGATGTAAGTTGTTTAATGGAATATAAAAACTTTACTCTTCGGCAAGCCTGCGAAGAAGTCGTTTTAAAAAAATTAATTTCAATGAATGGCGAAGGTGGTTTAATTGGGATGGACGCCAAAGGCAATGCTGCTTTGGTTTTCAATAGTGCCGGTATGTATCGCGGATTGAAAAATAGTGACGGGGAAAAGTTGGTGGCTATTTATGGAGATTGAACTTTAAAATATTATTGAGGTATGTATTTTAAAGTTTACGCAAATCATTCCATTAACTTTGGCGTTCAAAAAAACAATTTATAAAGAATTGAGGTATGAAGAAAATTGCATTGATTGTTGCGGCTGGAAATGGGTTGAGAATGAATAATAATATTCCGAAGCAATTTTTACTTTTAAAAAATAAGCCCGTTCTATATTACAGCATCAAAGCTTTTTTAGATGCTTATGATGATGTAGAAATTATTTTAGTTTTACCTGAAGAACATGTTGGGAAAGGCCAGGAAATCATTGATGGATATTTTGATGCATCAAAATTTAAAATAACTTCAGGTGGAAGAACTAGATTCCATTCTGTTCAAAACGGCCTTTCTTTAATAAAAGAAGAGGCAATTATTTTTGCGCATGATGGCGTAAGGCCCTTGTTGACAAAAGCTTTGATTAAAAGATGTTATGAAGCCGCTTTGGAATATGGAACTGCGGTGCCTGCAATTGATTGCAAGGATAGTGTGAGAATTCTAACGAATAATGGAAACAAAATCCTTGATAGAAAAAAAGTGAAACTGATTCAAACTCCACAAACTTTTCACAGTAAAATTCTTTTGGCCGCTTATGCAATTGATTATAAAGACCAGTTTACTGATGAAGCAACGGTTGTTGAAGCATTTGGTTTAAAAGTAAACTTAGTTGAAGGTGAGACTGGAAATATTAAGATTACCACGCCGGAAGATTTGCTTTTTGCTGACATACTTATGGAAAACTAATTCTTTAAAATTTGGAATTTCCATTTTACGGTAAACAAACTAAAATTCAGATTTCCTATTCTCATTAACTGTTTCTTATTCTCATTAACTGAAAATAAAACTTTTCAGAAACTATTTTCTCAAATAATCATACGCGTTTTTCAGCCATCGTTTCCAGAATGAAAGATTATTAATTTTTAAAAAGGAATAAGGTTGTTCGATCGCTCCGAATTTTGAAAAGAATAATTTAATAGAAGGAATTTCTGATCCTTCGAAATCGAAAATTAAATTTTGTTCGGAAAATTCCTTAATAAGATGATATAATAAAAAATAGTTTGATTGTTGTTTGCGTCCTGATGGTAAAGTAGTTGACATAACATAATAAATCCTTCCATTGTCTTTAAAGAACAACGCTGTTGAAAGTAATTCTCCATTTGGCGAATTTACCTTTCTGATCAAAAGTTGTTCTTTTGTTTTCAAAACCTTGCAGAGCTGAAGCCAATGTTGATAATCGTTTGATGAAATCTTGATTTTATCATTATAATTTTCTTTAAAAATTTGTATGACTTTTTCAACGTCATCTGAAGAATCATAAATTAAATCTCTGCTCTTTATTTTATTTACAAAATCCTTCCTGAAAGATTTTTCTATTTCTGCAAAGGGTCTGTTTAATGGCAGAATAAGATTGCACTTTTTTGCTTTATATTCATTTGCATAATTTAAATTTATTTCTGCGAAAGAAAATATTTCCAAAGCTTTACTGATAAATAATTCTGTTACCTTTTTTTCAAAAAAAATATTTCCAAACAGTCCGAGTTGTTGAGTGAAAGGCGGTTGACGCAAATAACGAATTCCGAATTTTTTATTCCAGGTTAAAGGCATTACTGCTTCATAATCATTCATCACCAAAGCATCCCAGTTTTCACTCATTGTATCCAGATAAAATGAATACGCATAAATCAAACCATTGTGCGCATTATCTATGCAGCCATCCCATTTTTTTTTATCAATATTTTCATGTTGCAGATATGAAACTTTCAAGAGAACGAATTTTATTTTTGTTCGAAAACATAGATGCTAAAGTTCAGGTAAATTTAGAAATTTATTGAGGCGGAAATTTTGAATATCAATGCTGAAAGAAATGTTTTGAAGGAATCTTTTATTTTTGGGTATAGTTGACTTGAAATAGTCTGCATAAATTTTACTGTAAAGAAATGGAAAATAAATATTCACCAGATTTTTGTATAATGAAATTTGTAAGCCTGCATCGTAGATAAATTTTCCTGTAGTAGGATTATTTTGCCACGCTTCTGCATAAGTTCCTATATCGAAAAATACTTTCAGTGGAATATTGAAAGGCAATACCTGCAAGGGATTTACGCTTTTTGGAAAATCTGAATTTAAATTTAAAGCTGCCAACCAATCGTCCGTCTTTCCTATTTTATTTGAAAGCAAATCTGAGCGGACTTTGAAGCCACCATCACGAATCATTATCTGTTGAGAAGGCGCTTTTTGAAATTCATTTCTTCCAATAAAATAATTGCTGTAAGTATAATCCTCATAACCATTTGCGCCAGTCATATTTAAATGATAACGGTCGGTCTCAAATTCTTTAAGAAGTGTTTTATTGCCTATATACACAAACTTTCCTGCAAATAATCGTGCATTTATTCCGCCACCTTTTGGATAATTAAAAAAATATGTTCCTTCAAAAGCAAAGCGTAAAAAGTCCTTCGCCTGCTCTGCAATTATATTAGCAGAATATGGATAAAGTGCGCGATTATTTTCCACTGCAAAATTGAGTTGATTTAAATAACGTGTTACTTTAGGATAACTGATGATGTCTTCATGACGAACTGTGTCTGTGGAAAAAGATAAAGAAGTTTCGGTGATAAAATATGTCTTCCATTGAACCCATTTTTTCGATGAACTTGTTGCATCTTTATTTCTGAAAATTAATTTTATGGATGGAACGATTTTGGAAAATTCAAGATAGTTTTTTGCTCCTGTAGAATCAATAAATTCATCCATTGAAAATTTTTCGGCACTCAAAGAAATTTCAGTTTTTCTGATGGCACCGTAACTCATAAAATTATAACCGGCTTTTCCGATACCTTCAATTGTTTTGCTTCCTGAAGCAAACAGTGGAGCAACAAAAAAATGAAATTTCGGCTCAGGTAAAGTGTAATTATGAATGAGGCCGCCGATCATTATTTTATCATAATAGTTAAAGCCAATTGCTGGTGATAAAAAAAGATAATTGTATTTATTTGTATTTTTAAAATTGAAAAAAGAACTTATTATAAATTCCTTCTTTTTTGCGGGTTCCAGACTTCCTTTTTTTGATAATAAGGAAAAGATAGAATCCACATTCTTACCACTTATATCGATCACTTTTTTAAAATCTTCCGGATAAGGATGTTTAAATTTCCAGCGATTATAATACTCACGAAGACAACTGTCAAACAAATCTTTTCCAATAAAATCTTCTAATTTTTTCATCCATAGACCGGTTTTGTAATAAGCGATCACACCATAATTTGTTTCAGAAAAATCTTTGGAAAAAGTTTCAATTGGCTGATCTTTTTTTGAAGCAATTTGTGTTCTGTAAACAAAATCATCATAATTATTAGAAATCTTTTTCTTAAAAAGACCTTCCTTCTTTTCTTCATGAATTTCGGCAGGATATTTTAATTTTTCATAACGATTATCAAAGTAAGTATTCATGCCTTCATCCATCCATGGATGCGCTCTTTCATTTGAAGCTAAGACACCGTAAACCCAGTTGTGGCCTACTTCGTGTTCGATTGTCATGTCTAGTGATTTCTCATCCGGCATCGGTGAAATACTGGTAATTGTTGGGTATTCCATTCCTCCTGAAAACCCCATTTTCGCTTCCACCACTGTAACAATGTTGTAAGGATATTCGCCCAGCCATTTACTTCGTGTTGTGATGGCATCTTTAATAAACTGAATACTGTTTTTCCAAACTGCCGTACCGGATGGAGTAAAAAAAGAATATGCATCAATAATTTTTCCTGAAGGCAATTGAAGCGTATCGTATTTTACGATAAAATTTTTATCAGCAAACCATGCAAAATCATGAACATTGTTTTGAATATAAGTAATGGTTTTTGATTTTTCAGTTTTCGCAATTGATGTCTCAACTGTTTGGCTTAGGTCCGAATTTTTATGAATTATTTTTTTCTTTTTAGTGGTTGGCTGATACCTCTTTTTTATTTTTTTCGCGTAGTTATTTTGGATTGATTCGTTGGTAATTTCCGGTTGCTTGTTATCCATTTCTAATCGCTCTTTTTCCATTGCTTTTTTCCTCAGCCATTTCACTTCATCTTCATTCTGCAACTCTCCGGTAGCGGCTATTATATAATTTTCTGGGAGGGTAATTTGTACATGAAAATTTCCAAATTCACTGTAAAATTCTCCCTGATCAAGATAGGGCATCGGATGCCAGCCTTTTTTGTCATAAACTGCTGGTTTGGGATACCATTGTGTAATCTGATAAGTATGATCAACATATCCGCCTCGCGAAAAATTAAAGGGGATCTTTTCATAAAAAGGAGTAGAGATTTTAATCGTTTTTCCTGGCAAAAGGGGAGCGGGTAAAATCAGTTTTGCCACATCAATATATATCGAATCATCTTCCAAATTTGCAGTAATTCCGTTCACTCTAAAATCAAGACGATTGATGTAGCCGCGTTTATTTTCATCACTGAAATAAAAATCAGTTCTTCCTGATTTTAATAATTGTTCACTGAAGGCAGTGCGGTCATTTTTATAAGCATTTGGCCAAAGGTGAAACCATATATAGGTAAGCGTGTCAGGTGAATTATTTGTATAATTTATTATTTCATAGCCGTCCAGAGTATTTTCAACATCGTTCAGCGTTACATCAATTGTATAATTAACCTGCTGCTGAAAATACCTGCTTTGGCCAAACGAGACGGGCAGTTGACAAAAAAACGAAAAGATAAGAAGAAGTTTTTTCAAAGCACTTATTTCATCAAATATAAAAAGTTTAAGTAAACAAATCCTTTTTAAAAATTCGTCCAACATTATCAGTTTTTTACTGCTTTAAATTGCTCTTTTCATTGAAATTTTAAAATAAAAAATATTTTTTTGAAAAATAATGTTTTTTCAAATAAAAGTCTATCTTTATTCTTTGTTAATGGGTTTAGTTTGTTTTCCTTTTGGCTGATGTTTCTTTTTTTAGATTTCTTCAGTTCATTGTAGCTACTGATTCATTAATAGTTATTTATTTTATTTAAAAAAAAGTTTTTACAATGAACATTTATGTTGGTAATCTCAGTTGGTCGATGACCGATGACGATTTGAGTAACTTATTCAGTCAGTATGGTACTGTTTCAAGTGCAAAGATTCTTAAAGAAAAAAACACGGGCCGCAGTAAAGGTTTCGGTTTTGTTGAAATGGAAGACGAAGAAGCAGCAAAAACTGCAATCGCTACATTGAACGAAAGCGAAGTACAAGGCCGCAAGTTAATCGTAAACGAATCACAACCTCGTCCTGAAGGCAGCGGCTACAAAAAATCTGGCGGCGGCTACGGCGGCGGCAGAAGCGGTGGTGGCTACGGCGGTGGCAGAAGTGGCGGCGGCGGCTACGGCGGCGGCAGAAGCGGTGGTGGTGGCTACGGCGGCGGCAGAAACAGCGGTGGCGGTGGTTATAGCAAAGACTATTAATCCTCTATAATGCAAATCTTTTAAAATCCTTTTCATTGAGTTGAAAAGGATTTTTTTATTCTATAATGAATGAATAAATAATCTCTGAATTTTCTATTTTATCTTATAAATAAAAATGATTCTCATTTTCATAAGAATCATTTACTAAAAAATTTCTTAACCCTTATTTATTCATTACTTCCGCCATTGTTTTTCCAATATCAGCAGGTGTCGCTACTACATGAACGCCGCATTCAGCAAGGATTTTCATTTTCGCTGAAGCTGTATCTTCGGCGCCACCAACTATTGCGCCAGCGTGTCCCATTCTTCTTCCCGCCGGAGCAGTTTGTCCGGCGATAAAACCTACAACAGGTTTACGGTTATTTTCTTTTATCCAACGTGCTGCTTCCGCTTCCATGCCACCACCGATTTCGCCGATCATTACAATTCCATCGGTTTCATTGTCATTCATAAATAATTCAACTGCTTCTTTCGTTGTTGTTCCGATGATCGGATCACCACCAATCCCAATCGCTGTCGAAATTCCCAAACCCGCTTTTGCAACCTGGTCAGCCGCTTCATAGGTAAGGGTTCCCGATTTTGAAACAATTCCAATCCGGCCTTTTTTGAAAATGAAACCTGGCATAATCCCAACTTTACATTCATCTGCTGTAATAACTCCGGGGCAATTTGGCCCTATCAATCGTGAATTCGTATCCAATAAATAATTTTTCACTTTTACCATATCCTGAACCGGAATTCCTTCTGTTATACAAACGATCAAAGCAATTCCTGCGTCGGCAGCTTCCATAATTGCATCCGCGGCGAATGCCGGCGGTACAAAAATGATCGTTACATCCGCGCCGGTTTCTTTCACCGCTTCTTCAACCGAATTAAAAACAGGCCTGTCGAGATGTGTGGTCCCACCTTTGTTTGGAGTGACGCCGCCAACTACATTGGTTCCATATTCGATCATTTGTGTCGCATGAAAAGTCCCTTCTGTTCCGGTAAATCCCTGTACTAATATCTTCGAATTTTTATTAACTAATACTGACATGAAATTTTTTTAAAAGTTGTGCAAATATAAGTAATTCGCTAATGTGCTAATTTGCCGGTGTGGTAATTAGTCCAATGGGACAGCAGTACGTTATCGTATCAGCCCATAGACTAATTATCACATTATTCTTAACTTGCGCTCATGCAGCAGTACCTTCAACTTTTACAAAAAATAATAGAAGCCGGAGTTGATAAAAACGATCGGACTGGCACTGGGACACGTAGTTTGTTCGGTTATCAATTGCGTTTTAATTTGAAGAATGGTTTTCCTTTGGTGACAACAAAAAAGCTTCATTTAAAAAGTATTATTTATGAATTGTTGTGGTTTTTAAAAGGAGACACAAATGTTCAATATTTGCAGGGAAATGGCGTAAGAATTTGGGATGAATGGGCCGATAAAAATGGAAATCTTGGTCCGGTTTATGGAAAGCAATGGCGGAGTTGGGAAGGTGCAAATGGAAAAACAGTTGACCAGGTTTCTGAATTGATTGAACAATTGAAAACGAATCCAGATAGCAGAAGATTAATTATCAGCGCATGGAATGTTGCCGATCTTCCGGAGATGAAATTGATGCCATGTCATTGTTTATTTCAATTTTATACTTCTCCTTCCGGGAATGGAAAGAGAAAATTATCCTGTCAGTTGTACCAAAGAAGTGCAGATGTTTTTCTTGGGGTGCCTTTCAATATTGCATCTTACGCTTTGCTTACAATGATGATTGCACAGGTTTGCGATATGGAACCGGGAGAATTTATTCATTCTTTTGGTGATGTACATTTATATAAAAATCATTTTGAGCAGGCGGAACTTCAACTCAAAAGAAAACCTTTTCTGCTTCCCCAAATGAAAATAAATTCGGAAGTGAAAAATATTTTTGATTTTAAGTTTGAAGACTTTGAGTTGCAAAATTACCAGAGTCATCCTTCTATCAAAGCGCCAGTAGCGGTTTAAAGAATTTAATTCGTGCAATTCGCGATAAAATTTTATGTTATAAAATTGGAATAACCATGATCTCACACATTGTTGCTGCATCAGAAAATAATATTATTGGGATAAAAAATGGTTTGCCCTGGCACCTTTCAAATGACTTCAGATATTTCAAAAATAAAACGTGGGGAATGCCCGTGATCATGGGAAGAAATACTTTTGAATCGATGAAAAAAGATTTGCCGGGCAGGATAAATATTGTTGTTACAAAAAAAACAGATTGGCACCCAAAAAATATTTTTATAGCCCATAATATTGAGGATGCGGTTGTCAAAGCAAAGGAATGTGATGCCAATGAAATTTTTGTAATTGGCGGTGGCGAAATCTTTAAACAAACGATGGAAAAGGTCGACAGAATTTATCTAACCCGTGTCCACACTATCGTTGAGGGCGATACTTCCTATCCGCAATTAGATACTTCTAAATGGAAATTAATGAAAGAACAATCATTTCCTGCAGATGAAAAAAATAATTATCCATACACATTTGAGGTTTGGGAAAAAATTGATAAAGCTTAAATTCAAAGGATGTATTCAGCTTTCCAATTAGCAAAAAAATATTTTTGGTATTATTTTAAAGCACACAATGGCAGAGGTCATGGCGTTCATTCGCCTTTCGTTTTTGATTTCATTATTCATGTTTTGAATGACAAAAAAAAATACGATTGCTATTCAAAAATAGAATCGTTGCGTAAAGAACTTCTTGCAAATGATACAGCAATTGAAGTGGAAGATCTTGGTGCAGGTTCTGCAGTTCTCCCATTTAAAAACAGGAAAATAAAAGATATTGCTTCTTCTTCTTTGAAAAAGAAAAAATATGCACAATTGCTTTTCAGGCTTGCAAAATATTATCAGCCAAAAACTATTGTTGAATTAGGTACTTCTTTTGGAATTACTACTTCCTATCTTGCTTCTGCCAATCCGGGTTCGAATGTTTTTACTTTTGAAGGTGCTAAAAATATTGCAAAAATTGCGTCGGATAATTTTGATAAAGTTGGTTTAAAAAACATTGAACTGATTGAAGGAAATTTTGAAAAAACACTTTCAGTAAACAAAGAAAAAACAGGAAATGTGAATCTTCTTTTTATTGATGGCAATCATCGGAAAAAAGCAACGTTAGAATATTTTGATTTTTTTCTGAGTAAATCAACAAATAATTCGATTTTTATTTTTGATGATATTCATTGGAGCAAAGAAATGGAAGAAGCCTGGAAACTCATCCAGCAGCATGATTCAGTTACTTTAACGATTGATCTTTTTTTTATTGGAATTGTTTTTTTTAGCACAGATTTTAAAGTGAAACAACATTTTGCAATCAGGTTTTAAATTTTCAATACTTTAGAAAAGCATAATTTTGATTTATGATTATTGGTGTTTTAAAAGAACCGCTGCCCGAAACAAGAGTCTCACTTTTACCTGAGCATCTGTTGATTTTAAAAAAGTTAAGTGTAGAAATTTTAATAGAAAATAATGCCGGAGAAAAATCTTTTGCATTCGATGAGAAATACATAGAAGCTGGTGGTATCGTAGCTTCACGGGATGAAGTATTGCATAAATCCGATCTCATTTTAACCATTCATTTGCCTGCAGAAACCGAAATTAATTTGCTTCAGTCAAAAATTATTTTGGGTTTTTATCAACCATTATATTATCCTGAGTTTATTAAAAAATTGATTGAAAAAAAAGTGACTGTTTTCAGCATTGATATGATTCCACGAACAACGCGTGCGCAAAGTATGGATGCATTAAGCAGCCAGGCAAACATTTCTGGTTACAAAGCCGTACTGCTTGCCGCCAATTTATTTCCGAGATATTTTCCCATGTTTATGACGGCTGCCGGAAGTATCCCGCCTGCAAAAGTTTTGATCTTGGGCGCTGGTGTAGCAGGTTTGCAGGCAATTGCAACGGCAAGAAGGTTAGGAGCTGTTGTGGAAGTTTTTGATACGCGGCCTGCGGTAAAGGAAGAAGTGATGAGTCTCGGTGGGAAATTTATAGAAGTGGAAGGTGCAGCAGATGCAAGTAAAGCCGGTGGTTACGCGGTTGAACAATCAGCAGAGTTTTTGCAAAAACAAAAAGAAAAAATAGCGGCAAGTGTAGCAAAATCAGATATCATCATCACAACGGCGCAAATTTTTGGGAAGAAGGCGCCGGTTTTAATTACAGAAGGTATGATTGCAAAAATGAAAAACGGTTCAGTGATCATTGATATTGCGGCGGCAACGGGCGGAAATACAGCCCTTACAAAAAATGATGAAACGATAATTTTTAATGGCGTAACGATTGTTGGAAATTCAAATCTTCCGGCGACAATGCCTTTCGATTCAAGCAAAATGTATGGAAAAAATATCTGCAATTTCCTTCAGTTAATTATTAGTAAAGAGGGAGAAGTAAATTTGAATATGGAAGATGATTTGGTGAAAGGAACTTTAATTAGTTAATGTGATAATGAACTGATTTGCTAACGGGGTAATTCAAAAAATAAACATGGAAAGTTTTATTCATTTTTTACAACAAAATATCGAAATGGTTTACATCGTAATCCTAATGATATTTTTAGGTGCTGAGATTATTGGCAGAGTGCCAAGTGTACTGCACACGCCACTTATGAGCGGCGCCAATGCAATTCATGGTGTGGTAATTATCGGTGCTATAATCGTGATGGGAAAAGCAGAAAGTGGAAATTATGTAGCGCTCGTTCTTGGGTTTTTAGCAGTGGTTTTGGGAACGTTGAATGTGGTGGGAGGATTTGTGGTAACAGATAGAATGTTGGAAATGTTTAAGAAAAAAAAGAAGTAAGCCACAAATGAATAACAATTAAAACAATGCAACCGATCTAAACCAAATCTAAACCATCTAAATGCCCATCAGTATTTTATCGCTTTGTTACCTTATTGCTTCTGTAACATTTATCATCGGATTAAAAATGTTGTCTAATCCTGCCACTGCAAGAAATGGAAATTTAATTGCGGCAAGTGGTATGATTGTCGCGATTGCAGGAACCATTTTTTTGTATGAAAATGATGGCAAGAAATTGGGAAATTATCCATGGATATTTTCTGCGATTGTCATCGGAAGCATCATCGGTGTTTTGATTGCCAAAAAAGTGAAGATGACCGCAATGCCTGAACTGGTAAGCTTTTTCAACGGAATGGGTGGCGCTTGTGCGGCGTTAATTTCGATAGTTGAGTTCGATTATTTATTTAGGGAAAACAGAAATCTTGATATATTATTTTCTAATGTAGTTTCTGCGGGTCATTATTTAGCAATTGTTGCAGCAACTATTATTGGCAGTGTTTCATTTATTGGAAGTATGATTGCGTGGGGAAAATTGAGTGGAAAATTTAAAGATTATTCTTTTAAAGGCCAACATCTTTTCAACAATATTATTTTGATTTTAGTTTTGGCAACGGCTGTGTTTACCTATTTTTCAAATACACAAAATGTAAATATTCCATTTTTTATTACCGTTGGTTTAGCGCTTTTGTACGGGTTGTTTTTTGTATTGCCAATTGGCGGTGCCGATATGCCGGTTGTCATTTCACTATTGAATTCTTTTACGGGTGTGGCTGCGGCTTGTGGTGGATTTTTATACAATAATAAAGCGATGCTCACTGGTGGAATTTTAGTAGGTGCAGCAGGAACTTTACTGACTATTTTAATGTGTCGAGCAATGAACCGAAGTTTGATGAATGTATTAATTGGTTCATTTGGAGGGAATGCAAAAACTGCTTCAGGAACGAAAAATGTTCATGGAAATATTAAAGAAATTTCTTTGAGCGATGCGGCAATGCTGATGGCTTATGCAAAGAAAGTTATGATCGTTCCGGGCTACGGATTAGCAGTGGCGCAAGCTCAACATTCTTGCCACGAATTAGAAAAAGCGTTGGGGGAAAAAGGCGTTGAAGTAAAATATGCCATTCATCCTGTTGCCGGCCGTATGCCAGGCCACATGAACGTTTTGCTGGCAGAGGCCGATGTGAGTTATGAAAAATTATTGGAAATGGATAATGCGAATGATGAATTAAAATCCACTGATGTCGCTTTTATCCTAGGTGCTAATGACGTCGTAAATCCGGCTGCTAAAAATGACCCTTCTTCACCTATTTATGGTATGCCAATCCTTGAAGTGGAATTAGCAAAAACAGTAATCGTTAATAAAAGAAGTATGAAACCGGGTTACGCCGGAATTGAAAATGAATTATTTTATCAACCAAAAACTTCTATGCTTTTTGGTGATGCGAAAAAAGTGTTGCAGGAACTTTTGGCTGAATTGAAAAATGTTTAAAACAGTTTTGCAAAGAATAAAATCAGACAAAATAAAAGAAGGAATTTGCGATATTTGTTTACTGCAAATCGTTTTCCGTATTCATAATTACCTGGAATTGCTATTTGGAAATAAAACTTTTTCCGGGGCTTTATTAAATTCAATAAGAATTTTTCTGATAATATCTGTGCGAAAACTGGCTTCCTTTCTTGGTGGAACCAGGTAGGTCACTGAAACTTCTACCCATGTATTTGCATTGATTCGAAAAGTGACATACGGGTATTCCTTAATCTCAATTTCATCAATGGGCGAATCTTTTACCATTTGTTTTAATTGAGTTATTCTATCTGCCATTTGCGGGCCTAATTCTGCAGAAGTCACATCCTTAATAATTTGTTGAACAAAGTTCAAATCACTTTCATAGGCAACATGAAAAGAAATTTCATTCCAGATGAATTTAAAATCCTGCCACGAATAATTAAAGACGGCAGATTGCAGTACCAAACTATTTGGGAATCGAATAAGACGCCCGCTGGGCAAGTCGTTGCTAAGATAATCTCCGCCGAATTCCCACAATGTTGTGTCCACATATCCGATTTCAATTACATCGCCTTTGAAATTGTTGATTTGTATCCGATCGCCAATCCGGTAAGGGTTGCGAATGATAATATAAATCCATCCGATGAATGAAGAGATCGGCGTTTGCAAAGCAAAACCTAAGATGAGAGAAATCAATCCGAGAGAAACTGCAGCGGCATACCAATTAGAAAAAAGAAACGACACCGCAACAATCCCAATTAAAACGATACTTAAAAAGCGCGTAAGATGAATAAGATTGTATCGCGTGTATTTTCCTTTTGATTTTTTATGAATAAATAATTCAATCAGCTTTGTTGTCGCCAGAATTAAAACCGCAATAAATACAGCGAGGGAAAGTTTTTGAAGAAGAACTCTGTATTTGCCCAAAAGATTAAAAGAATGAAGGCGAAGCAGAAAATACGCGATAAGAGAAATTACAGAAATGGTAACATAACTTCCTAACCAGATAAAGGAAGATTTCTTTTTAACATGGGTTGCTTTTTTTGCAATTTCTCTTTTTTGTTTGAGCTTTACTTTCATAGCTTTAATCTGCGTATGAAAAAATTTTGCAATAATAAAGCCAAAAGAACCCCGCTCTTTTATTGAAATGGAAACTGAAAAGTTTTGATCATACAACCTTTTGTATGTTATTTAAATTAGAGGGCTTAACTTTACCGCCCTAAAAAGTAAACAGGTTTTACCTATTCATTTTTAAAATCATCTTTCATACGATGTCATTACACACCCGGCAATTTCTCGATTTTGAACAACCAATAAAAGAACTATACGAACAAATAGAGGAGAATAAAAAACTCGCTTCAAAAAATTCGCATGTGGACTATCAGCCTGTTATCCATGAACTGGAGCAAAATATTTTAATCAAAAGAAAAGAGATCACAGAAAACTTAACGCCGTGGCAAAAAGTGCAGCTGAGCCGGCATCCTGACAGGCCTTATACATTAGAATATATTTTAAAAATGTTTACCGACTTTTTAGAATTGCATGGCGATAGAAATGTGAAAGATGATAAGGCGATGATCGGTGGTTTTGCAAAGTTGGATGGAGAAACAATTATGGTGATAGGCCAGCAAAAAGGCACGAATACCAAAATGCGGCAGATGCGCAATTTTGGAATGGCCAACCCCGAAGGCTATCGAAAGGCATTGCGACTCATGAAGCTTGCTGAAAAATTTAATAAACCGGTAGTTACGTTAATTGATACTCCCGGTGCTTTCCCAGGACTTGAAGCAGAAGAACGTGGCCAGGGCGAAGCGATTGCCAGAAACATTTATGAAATGATCCGATTGAAGGTGCCGGTTGTTTGTGTAATTATTGGCGAAGGAGCAAGTGGTGGTGCTTTAGGGATCGGAGTGGGAGACAAGGTTTTGATGTTGGAGAATTCATGGTACACGGTTATCTCCCCTGAAAACTGTAGTTCAATTCTCTGGCGCAGTTGGGCACAAAAAGAAATTGCTGCAGAGCAATTAAAACTTACTTCTGAGGATATGCTGAAATTTGGGTTGGTAGATGGAATTATTTGCGAACCGCTGGGTGGGGCGCATTGGAATTATGATGAAGCTGCTGCTAATTTGAAAGCTTATATCAAACCAATCATTGAGGAATTAAAAAAAATGGATCCTCAGCAACGAATTACTCAGCGGATTGAAAAATTTAATAAAATGGGTTTTTGGGATGAATGATTGATTAAATTATTTGTTAACAAATTATTCGTTTCCCGCGACTTTCGAACTTTGAACTTTAAACTACGAACTTTAAAATATGAATTCTTTAATAAATGAATTAACAGGTACGGGGGTTGCCATCATTACTCCATTTAACCAAAAAAGTGAAGTTGATTTTAATGCACTCGAAAAAATGATTGATTTTGTAATTGATGGCGGTGTGGAATATATTGTAACTCTGGGCACTACAGGAGAAACACCGACGCTTACAAAAAAAGAACAGTCTGAAATTGTATCATTTACTTCTAAAAAAATAAGCAACCGCGTGCCCCTTGTTTTGGGAATCGGAGGAAACAATACCAAAGCGGTCATTGATCATCTTTCCGATTTCTCTTTGGAAAATATTACTGCCATTTTAAGCTCAAGTCCCAATTATAACAAACCTTCCCAGGAAGGAATTTTTCAACATTACAAAGCCATTTCTGATGTATCTCCTTTGCCTATCATTTTATACAATGTGCCTGGTAGAACATCAAGTAATATCACAGCAGAAACAACTTTGCGGCTAGCCAATGAATGCGAAAAAATTAAAGGAATAAAAGAAGCCAGTGGCAACATGGTTCAATGCATGCACATTTTAAAAAATATGCCGGAAGACTTTTTATTTGTGAGTGGCGATGATCATATTTCACTTCCCTTGATTTCCTGCGGAGCCAAGGGAGTGATTAGCGTTGCAGCAAACTCTTTTCCAAAAGATTTTTGCAACATGATTCGTCTTTCTTTGAAAAATGATTTTACAAACGCACAAAAACTTCATTATAAATTATTGCCTGCTTACGATCTTTTATTTGTGGAAAATAATCCTGCCGGAGTCAAGGCGTTTTTAGCAGAATTAAATTTAATTGAAAATGAATTGCGTCTTCCGCTGGTTCCATTGAGCGCTCCTTTTCATCAAAAAGTAAAAGATTTTCTTACTTCCACTTCTTAAAAGATTTAGATTATGCCAAGATTAAAAAAGCATTTATTTGTTGCTTTACTGCTGTTTGTTTCAACGGTTTCTTTTGCCCAATATAAAATAACGTTTTTTGCAAAACAGCCGTCGTTATTGCATTCTATGGATCATATTTATATCGCCGGCAATTTCAATGTGTGGAATCCGGGTGATAAAAATTTGGAATTGCATCCTGAACAAAATGGTATTTTATCAGTAACACTTTCTTTGCCGGCCGGAAATTATGAATATAAATTTACAAGGGGAAACTGGGAGAAAGTGGAAACGGATTCTTCCGGAAATGGAATTCAAAACCGGCTTTTGAAATTAGAATCTGACACCACAATTCACATAAATATTTTGGGATGGAATGATGATTTCAAACAGAATGCGGTTAGTTCTAAAAATAATTCTGCATCGGTAAATGTAAAAATAATGGATACAGCCTTTTACATTCCTCAATTAAAACGCACTCGGAGAATCTGGCTTTATCTTCCACCGGATTATGCAAAATCCAAAAGGAGATACCCGGTTTTATACATGCACGATGGACAAAATCTTTTTGAAAACAAAACTTCTTATTCAGGTGAGTGGGGCGTGGATGAATACCTGGATTCTATTTTTAAAAAAGGGAAAAAAGAAGTAATTGTTGTTGGAATTGATAACGGCAATATTAAAAGGATGCAGGAATATAATCCATGGGAATTTCAAAGTTTTGGAAAGGGCGAAGGCGATCAATATGTTGATTTTCTGGTAAAAACTTTGAAGCCTTTCATTGATAAACATTACCGTACTTTAAAGGATAAACCGAACACTTTCATCGCCGGAAGCTCGATGGGCGGCCTTATTTCGTTGTATGCCGTTTTGAAATATCCGCAGGTTTATGGTGGCGCCGGAATTTTTTCTCCTGCTTTCTGGACAGCTTTAGGAATTGACAGTATTACAATTGCAGATTCAAAAAAAATAAATTCTCGATTGTTTTTTTATGCGGGTGGCAAAGAAGGCGATTCGATGATTCCGGATATGAAACGAATTGAAAAAGAAATCAAAAAACGTTCCTCTTCTTCAGTAAGAGAAAAGATTGATGAAGATGCCAAGCATAATGAAGCTGCATGGAGAAAATATTTTCCGGATTTTTATGAATGGACAATTGAAAAGTGATTTGAAATTCGATTGTTTTTTCCGGTGTCTCTCATTTCAAAACTTGTTACGCATTACTTTAATTACATTTTCAAAAATAATTTGGGCCTTTTAGTTATGTAAAGTGTGTTTGTCATTTAGTAAAACAAATTTGACAAAATGGAAAGAAGAAACAAGAAAAAAGAGCTTCGTTTATTGCCGAAGTATTTTAAATTGATTGGTTTGATCGTAATGCTTATGGCTTTGTGCTGGCAATAATTGCTATTTCGTTGCATCTTGAAATGTCGGTGGCTGCAAAAGAATTCTTCAAAACCTGCTCAATCAATGCTTTCTTTCTCGGTTTACTTTTTATCGCATGGTCGAAAGATAAAGTAGAAGATGAATTGACTTTTGTTATAAGACTAAAATCAATGGCATTTGCGTTCATCGGCACGATTTGTTATGTGATCATTACTCCGATAATTAATTTTCTTTTTAATCTGGATGACGATTTAACTGTTCAATCAGTTGTTTTCCTTCTGTTGATAGAATATCTGATGATGTATTACTGGCAAAAACGACATAGGTAATGAAAAACACTTTAAAAGTAGAACGGGCAAAATTAAATCTGACACAGCAGGATTTAGCCGACAAAGTGGGAGTGTCACGTCAAACAATTAACTCCATCGAAGCAGAAAGATATGTTCCATCTACTCTTCTTGCCTTAAAAATTTCAGAGGTTTTTAAAACGACTGTCAATGAAATTTTTAAACTGGAAAAGGATAATTAGATAATGAAAGAAAGATTCGCGTTTATTCATTTATTGTATTCAATGGTAAAAATTAGTGCAATTAGGCGAAATAACAAGTTCCTTCTTCCGCTATTTCTGTATTTGGAAAAATTTCACAGGCTTCTTCTTCAAATTTTTCCAAAGTATCATACATCGAAGAAAAATGGCCTAATAGAAGTTTTTTTACTCCTGCTATTTTTGCAATTGTTGCTGCTTGTTTGGATGTAGAATGAAATCTATCGGCGGCTTTTTTTTCAAGATCGGCCAGGTAAGTGCTTTCATGATAAACCAGGTTAACACCTTTTATTTTTTCTGCAATTGGTTCATAAAAAGCAGTATCAGCGCAGTATGCATACGATTTTGGCGGTTCTACTGCCAAAGTAAGAATTTCGTTTTTTACCAATTCATTTTTTTCATTTACATAATCTTCACCTCGATGCAAATTTTCATAAAATGATTTAGGCACTTTATATTTTTTTATCTGGTTCAAATTTATCTTTCGCAGGTTTTTCTTTTCCCTGAAAAGAAATCCCCAGCATTCTATGCGATGGTTTACTTTAAAAGATTCCACAGAAAACTTTTTATCTTCAAAAAGAATTTTTTCTTTTTCCAGCGAATGAAAATAAAGTTGAAAAGGTAATCCCTGTCCTGTCACATCCATTTGAATTTCAATGATTGATTTTAATTTTTCAGGCGCATAAATATGAAGATCATTTAAACGGTTGTTTAATGCAAGACTGTTTATTAAACCTATTAAACCAAAATAATGATCTCCGTGCAAATGCGAAATGAAAATATGATTGATCCGGCTTTTTTTTATTTTGTATAAATTCATTTGCATCTGTGTTCCTTCGCCACAATCAATAAGGACAAGGTGTTCAGCGGTTTGCAAAACCTGCGCACTCGGATGCCTGTTGTGAGAGGGCACGGCAGAATTATTTCCTAAAATGGTTACGGCGATCACTTACTGATTTTTTCTGATGGGGTTCTTTTTACACAGTTTAATTCAAATTTCGATATTCAGCATTCAAAGGTACTCACGTTCTATTTCTTCCATTTGCACCATATCCCAAGCCTCACTTTCAGTAGGTGTAACATTAAAAAGTTCAAGCAATTCGTTCTTATCTAAAAAACCAGAAACAGAATCGTGCAGATTGCAAAATACCATCGAATGGTTGGCGTCATAAAAGGCTTGCTGAACCGAAACCAGCGCATTTGCAGGAGATAGCTCAATTTGTTGAACATTCACAAAATTAACCACTACGTTCTTTACCGGTTTATCCAGAATCTCAAGAATTATTTTTTCTAAATCTCCTGTCATATTTTCAGTTAAATGTTGCTCTTCCAGCGTAATGACGTGCATTTTTTCTTTGGTATCAATTTTGACTTTCATGTTATCAGTTTAGAAGAAGAACACAAGATTTATTTCAAAGATATTAAAAAGGAAAAAGTTTGCTTTGTAAAAGTTTTTTAAATATGTGGTTGCTTCAGCAATAGATAAGGAATAATTTTCTTAATATTTTCAAATCCTGTTTTTTAATCTTTCACAATTACTTACAGACTTTTTAACAACCTGTGCATTCTTTTAAACGTTAATTAATAGAATTTATTCATTATTATTGTACAGCATTATTGTACAGAATTAAATTAATACAGCTCAAATTAAATTGTTTATAAATGGACAACAATTTTTCTACACAAGTAAAAGAAATTATTTCTTATAGCCGCGAAGAAGCTTTGCGGTTGGGAAATGACTTTATCGGTACGGAACATCTTGTTCTGGGATTGATAAGGGATGGCGAAAACACGGCGATGAAAATCCTGAAATCGCTGAACGTAGATTTATATGAATTACGAAAAGAAATCGAACTCGCCGTAAAAGATAAAACAGGTAAAAACATTGCAAACATCAATTCTCTTCCTCTCACCAAGCAGGCTGAAAAAGTAATCAGGATCACAGTTCTGGAAGCTAAAACAAATAAAAGCCCTTTGGTGGAAAGCGAACATCTGATGCTTTCTATTTTAAAAAATAAAGAAAATATCGCTACGCAGATTTTAAACCAGTTTGACGTGGATTATGATATGTTTAAAAGCGAATTGGGGTATGTAAAAACAGATCCGAAAGCTGACTTTCAGGACGAAGAAAATGAGGAGTTTGAAGAGGAAAGAAAATCTTACTCACAACAACAACGTCCTGCCAAAAGCACCACAGCTCAAACAAAAACCAAGACCCCGGTTTTGGATAATTTCGGAAGAGATATTACCCGGCTTGCTGAAATGGGAACCCTGGATCCAATCGTAGGACGTGAAACGGAAATTGAAAGAGTTTCCCAAATCCTGAGCCGACGTAAAAAGAATAACCCGATCTTAATTGGTGAGCCTGGTGTTGGTAAAACGGCTATTGTTGAAGGGTTGGCTTTAAGAATTATTCAAAGAAAAGTAAGCCGGGTTTTGTTTGATAAAAGGGTTGTTTCTCTTGATCTTGCTGCTTTGGTTGCCGGAACAAAATACCGTGGCCAGTTTGAAGAAAGAATGAAAGCAATCATGAACGAACTTGAAAAAAACCGCGATGTAATTTTATTTATTGATGAAATACATACCATCGTAGGCGCAGGCGGGGCCAGCGGTTCACTCGATGCTTCTAATATTTTCAAACCTGCTTTGGCTCGTGGCGAACTACAATGCATTGGTGCTTCTACGTTGGATGAATACAGAATGTATATTGAAAAAGATGGCGCCTTAGACCGTCGTTTTCAAAAGGTAATGGTAGAGCAGCCAAGTGTTAATGAAACCATCGAAATTCTTAACAACATTAAAAGTAAATACGAAGATTATCACAATGTAATTTATGATCATGAAGCCATTGATGCTTGCGTTAAACTGAGTGATCGTTATATGACTGATCGCTTGTTACCTGATAAAGCAATTGATGTGTTGGATGAAGTAGGCGCAAGAGTGCATTTAAAAAACATCAATGTTCCGCAGGAAGTGATTGAGTTAGAGAAAAAAATTGATGACATCAAACACGAAAAAAATAAAGTAGTAAAAAGTCAGCGTTTTGAAGAAGCGGCTTCACTTCGTGATACTGAAAAGCGTTTGCAGGAAGAACTGGAAAAAGCAAAATCAGATTGGGAAGAAGAGAGCAGAAATAAAAGATATCCTATCAATGAAGAAGCCATTGCCGAAGTTGTTAGCATGATGACCGGAATTCCTGTGAAGAGAATGGTTCAGGAAGAAACTGATAAACTGCGCAGAATGGGTGAAGATCTGAAAGGCGCTGTGGTAGGGCAGGAAGAAGCAATTTCAAAAGTGGTAAAAGCCATTCAAAGAAACCGGGTAGGATTAAAAGATCCTAAAAAACCGATTGGTACATTTATTTTTCTCGGTCCAACGGGCGTAGGTAAAACGGAAATGGCTCGGTCTCTAGCGAGATACATGTTCGACAGCGAAGATGCACTTATTAGAATTGATATGAGTGAGTATATGGAGAAATTTACCGTTTCCAGGTTGATTGGTGCGCCTCCGGGATATGTTGGATATGAAGAAGGTGGTCAGCTAACAGAGAAGGTAAGACGAAAGCCATATTCTGTAATTCTCCTGGATGAAATAGAAAAAGCACATCCGGATATTTACAATATTTTATTGCAGGTTTTAGATGATGGTGTTCTCACGGATGGTCTTGGAAGAAAGATTGATTTTAAAAATACCATGATTATCATGACTTCCAATATTGGCGCAAGGCAATTGAAAGATTTTGGTGCCGGCGTTGGTTTTACTACCGCATCCAGAATTCAAAATGCAGAAGAAAATAATAAAGCCGTTATTGAAAAAGCGTTGAAGCGTACATTCAGCCCTGAATTTTTAAACCGGATAGATGATGTAGTGATCTTTAATTCACTTACTGAAGAAGATATTTTTTCTATCATAGACATTTTAATGAAAGGCGTTACAAAAAGATTAGATAATCTGGGTTTAAAATTAGAGCTGACAGAAGAAGCGAAAAAATTTATTTCAGAGAAAGGATATGATTCACAATTTGGTGCAAGGCCTTTGCATAGGGCGATTCAGAAATACCTGGAAGATCCTTTGGCAGAAGAAATTTTGAATATGCATATCAAAAATGGAGATGTACTTGAAGCTTCTCTTGATAAAGAAAATTCAAAGATTATCTTTGAAGTAAAAGGAAGCCCGGTTCAGAAAAAGAAATCTGAAGTTTAAGTCTTAGTTTTTATAAATTTTGAATGCCATCGGGAAACGGTGGCATTTTTTTTTTGCCGGACAGAATGAATGTATGTATAGTAAACGAACTTTTTTTCGTGATTTTTACTTTATTTAAAATATTTTTGTATTCATGTTTCCGAAAATTATTATCACGATCGATGGCTTTTCTTCCTGTGGCAAAAGCACGCTGGCAAAACAGTTGGCACAAAAATTAAACTATACTTATATTGATAGCGGCGCAATGTATCGGGCAATTACTTTATATTTTTTAAGAAATAATGTAGACCATTCAAATGAAAACGAAACCCGTCATGCGTTGAGAAATATTTCACTTGAATTTATCTTAAATGAACATTCGGGTAATTCTGAAATTTATCTAAATGGAGAAAATGTGGAATTCATTATCCGGGATCTGGTAATTGCTGAAAAAGTTAGTGAAGTTGCTGCGCTAAAAAGCGTGCGATCATTTGCTGTCGCAGCACAACAAAAAATGGGAGTCAATAAAGGAATTGTAATGGATGGACGCGATATTGGAACTGTTGTTTTTCCGGATGCTGAAGTAAAGATTTTTATGGTTGCTGATGAAGCGGTGAGAGTTGAGAGAAGATTTGCAGAAATGTTTGATAAGAATCCAAATATTTCTTTAGATGAAGTACGAACTAATATCGCCATGCGCGATTATATGGATTCTAACCGGGAAGTAAGCCCACTGCGGAAGGCAGCAGATGCCATTGAACTTAATAACACCAACCTTACCGAGAAACAACAATTGGATTTTGCTTTGAGATTAGTACGAAAAATTTGTGAACCGGTTTGATCAAAAAAAAATCGCCCAAAAATCTTCATTTCTTTTCAATCAAAAACACAGAAGGCACTGGCCGTTGAACGCCTTTAGAAGAAGGCGTATTTATTTCTTTTCCATTAACGATCATGCAACTGCTTCCACCTCCATCCAGGTTCAGTGCTTCAATACAACCAAGGTCTTTAAATATTTTTGCGAGCTGAATTAATGAAAGCCCTGCTGCATTTGCACTCCTTCCTTCACAAACTAAAATAATCAATTTATGATCCTTTGTATAGCCAATGGCAGTGCGCGGTTCGGGATTATTAATTGCTTTGCCTGAAAACTTCCTTTCTTCATTATTCGAAATATTTATCTCTCCGTTTTGCAATAAAACGGGGCCGCCACCGATCGCGGTTTTCATTTTCCATTTTGAAAAAGACGAAGATGTAGAATGTTTTCCTGGATAATCGCCACTGACAATTGAAGTTTTTTTATTAACATAATTCCATGAAAGATTGGCAATAGAATCGTGGATAAAATTTAATGGGAGTCGTGATGCGAAAGGGAATTTTTTTGAAGAATCTGTATAAATCCAGGCTATATCTGCGTTCCGGTGTTTAGAAATTCCCAATGCTCCAAAAAAGGGATGAAAATAAGTAAGGGTGTCTTCTCCTTTTGCAGCAATCGTTTGCTCATTATAGCCAAGTAACTTCCCATTTTTCATCACCACATTTAAATTCTGATTGGTAGCAAATGAAAAGAATGAACAATTGACAACAAGCAAAGGCGAATTGTTTTTTTTATAAAATTGTGACGGAGTTAATCTTCTTTTGTAAGTAGTATCGGTTGTGAATTTTAAACTTTTATCTTTTAAATCTGCAATCGCATAATACATCACATTGGGTTTTCCATTCAACGAATCTGTTGATTGATAAATATGCATCGAAGCCGGAAGCGGCTGATAATGTGAATCAATATTCATCCAATTACTTTGTGCATTTACAGAAATAATTATTCCAAAAAAACATCAAACAAAAAACTACTTTTTTCATCTTTTATTCTTATTTCTATACACTGGCTTGAATGAATTTTTCAAAAACCTGGTAACCGTTGCAACTGTTCTGTGGAACGTACAAATGAGAAGAAAAATAACTGCATGCCAGTCATAAAAATGCATGAAAGTCCCAACATTACTTTAGGTATTAATCAATTATTTTTAGCTGCAGCCAACGCTTTTAATTCATTTGCTTTTTCCCATGATTTTCTGCCAAGGCCTGGATGCACATGCCTTTCGCTGTGATATGATGAACGAACGAGCGGCCCGCTTTCTACATAATCCAATCCCATTTGATAACCGATCTCACGCAGCTCAGCAAACTCAGATGGATGAACGTAACGCACTACAGGCAAGTGTTTTGGCGTTGGTTGTAGATATTGACCAATCGTAATTACGTCTACTTCGCTGTCTTTTAAATCCTGCATCGTTTGTATTACTTCTTCTTTTGTTTCTCCAAGACCAAGCATAATTCCGCTTTTCGTGCGCATTCCACCCTTTTTTAAAAAGCGCAAAGTTTCCATGCTTCGCCAATATTTTGCCTGAATTCGTACGTGGCGAGTTAAGCGCTCAACGGTTTCGATATTATGACTTACTACATCAGGAGCCGCATCAATAATGCGTTGTACGTTTTGCTCCTGTGCTTTAAAATCGGGAATAAGCGTTTCTAAAGTTGTCTGCGGATTTAATTCACGAATGGCTTTGATTGTGTTGTACCAAATTATTGAACCACCATCTTTTAATTCATCGCGGTCAACAGAAGTGACCACCGCATGTTTTACTTTCATTAAATGGATTGCTTCGGCCACGCGCTTTGGCTCCTGCCAATCTACTGCAAGAGGCCTGCCCGTTGCCACCGCACAAAAGCCGCAGCTTCGGGTACAAACATTTCCAAGGATCATAAAAGTAGCAGTGCCTTCGCCCCAGCATTCGCCCATGTTGGGGCAGTTCCCACTTTCACAAATGGTATGTAATTTATGCGTATCTACAATTTGTCTTACGTGCTTATATTCTTCACCAATCGGCAATTTTACCCTGAGCCAATTTGGTTTTTTGGGTTTTGCATCCGCTACCATTGTCATTTCTTCACTCATTATATTAAAAGTATTTTTTTTGAAATAATTTGAAACATGAAAATCTATTTTCGTTTGCCAAACAGAATGGCAACATATCCGCTGAAAAAGAATTGCTTCTCCGGATTATAAACAACCTGTGGAACTTTTTTAGAATAATATTCTCCACTAACGCCCACTTCAATGGCAGAAATAATTTCATTGTAGCTTCCATAATCAAAGCGCACCGCAGCTTTTGCATAAAGACCCGGAGTAACCGTAAGCTCGTTCCAGCCTTTTCCGAAAGTTGGCCCTCCAAAAATATGAGTGCCTAAAAACTCTGAACTATCAGCAGAATTATATTTTACATAATTGATGCTATTTCCATCAGAAACCTGCACATAGTAAGGTCTTAATAATCCGATGGCAACGCCGCCGCCATAATTTGCAGTAATAGCCACACCGTTTTTATTTGATTTATTTCCTAATAAGGTTTGTTGCTGCACACCAAGTTTAACCGGATAAAAAAAGTTTTCTTTGCCATAAATATACGGCGCAGCATTGGAGTAAAGGCTGTTGGTTTTTTCCTCTTTTATGTGTTTGCGTTCACTAATTTCTAACTGGTAAAGCATTCCTTTTTTCACGGAACTGGCTCGTCCCAATTCAAAGAAAACACCATATCCATCTGTAATCAATTTTGCGCCAAAGAGAAAACTTTTTTTATAAGTAATTACTCCTTCTTCCTGTTGTTTTATTATGCTGTTTACGTGCTCTCTTTTCTCCTGCTGGCGCTGCTTTCGGGAGTCTTGAGCAAACGAATTCAGTGTGAAGGAAACTATGAAAATGATAAAAAATATTTTTCGCATTTGTCGATGTTATATTAGTGCTGTAAATTTATACAAAAATAAGAGAATGACTGCATCAATAATATATAAAGGGAATTTACGCTGCGAGGCTGAACATTTGCAAAGCAAATCCACTATGGAAACTGACGCACCGACCGACAACCACGGCAAAGGTGAAAGATTTTCTCCAACTGATTTATTATGCGTTTCGCTTGCTACCTGCATGCTGACGACAATGGGAATAAAAGCCGCGGATATGAAGGTGGATCTTACAAACGCTAAAGCAGATGTTACGAAACATATGGCGAGCGATCCGCGTCGCGTCGCTAAGATTGAGGTAACCGTTTCGTTACCGGGAAATGTTGAAGAAAAGGAAAGAATTATTTTAGAAAGAGCCGGTACAAATTGTCCTGTTGCCAAAAGTGTCCATCCTGAGATTGTATTGGTGTTGAATTATCAATGGAGCTGACTAACAAAATGTGGAAATTCCTCACAGCCGCAATTTCACATTTTCGCATTTTTAATTTTAAAAAGAATTCCCAACAGCGCATTGCAGGCAAAGTTGTGATTGCAATATTCATTTTTTAATTGAACGAGAGCCTGTGAATCAAAAGCGTTTTTATTTGAAAAATGTAAACTTTCAAAACCTTTTGTAATCGCATTTTTTTTGAGCGAAACTTCTTCGGGCCATTTGATCACTTTTTCTTTATAAAATTCTTCTTCGTGATGAAGACCATAAGCGAATAAGGTCGGCACAACCGTGTTGATGATAATGTTATCAATCATTTGCTTGCCCAATCTCTTTATTTTTATGTTCTGTTTCTTCATCAAAAATATTATGGTAATGCCAGTAATCATTTGCTTCCAGACTGAACATTTTTTCGCTTCAGCCAATGACTTGGTTTCTTTTATTTTTGAAAATAAATATTCGCTGTTAGGAATAAGCATAACAAGCTCTGCAAGCCGGATTGTTGGAAATTTTAGCAGGCCGCATTTTTAAAAAAAGATCTCCATCAACCGGTTTTAGTTTATATTTTTTCTGATAAAAACGATATTCCTTTTGCAGCATATTTGGATATTTTTCATCAAAATTTTTTTCCAATAGACCTGTCTGACCAACAACATTGCTTCAATTTGAATAATACTGTTTTTATGTTTGGCCCAAAGATTTTGTGGTAATGACTGCGTAATCTTTTTAAACATTTCACTGTTTACTTTCCGGTCAGCCACCAAAAAGTTTCTTCCCAATTATCCTTTGCACATTCTAAAATTTATTTTCGGATTTTAATAAAAAGCCTTTCTGCTACAAGCCGATGTTTTCAACTGGTCAATGAAGATCACTTAAGTATACCCTAGTTTTCACAAGCAATAAACTGAGAAATTTCCATTTTGTTTGTACTTTTTGAGCAATAAATTTTCAAACCCTGCTCTGCAATTCAAGCGTCGGTAAATTATTCCCATTTGCACGTTTTATTTCTTCGTCATGATTCCAGACGAAAGAATAATATTGTAGTAATTATTATCTGCTGAATGATCTGTGCAAATTCCAATGAGAAGAATTGATGTGCAATTCTACATTTCCCACCCTAAAGTATCGTTGATCTTTATTTTTGCTTCTGTAAAATCAGGCCGTTGATTTGAATTATATGTTTCGGGATGAATCACAAAAGATAGGATCGCCATTGGTACATTGCAATTCGTTGTTGTTATAATATTGAAACTTCCAGATCTATTGCAGGATTTCTTCTTTCATAGCAGTTTTATGAAAATTGAAAATAGGTCTTGAAAATAACGAAATAAAAACGAAGTGAAAAAAATGTATTTGAAGAAAAAGGAAAAATTAATTTATTTGAATTTTACAATTACTTTTGGCATCCATTTCAAAAATTGCCCGGGTGGCGAAATTGGTAGACGCACTGCCTTCAGGTGGCAGCGTTCGCAAGGACGTGCTGGTTCGAATCCAGTCCCGGGCACATTCAATAAAAGCCTTGGTGGCCTTAAGTTTCAAGGCTTCTTATTTCTTAGTAGTAAGCAACAAATACAATCAAATCTTATTTGTTTTACAAAAAATTTCCCATTAAACTATTTGTTTTCCGCTCTTTTCTTTTCAATCAATAAAAGTTTCTTTAAATTGAGCGATAAATAATATTTTCTACAAATCGAATTTTTACATTATGAAATTAGCAATTCTTGGCTCTGGGTTTATCGCCCGTTTTTATGCAGATGCTTTAGTTGGTCAACGAAGAAAAGATGTGATCACAATGGTCTACAGCCGGACAGAATCAAACGCAAAAAAATTTGCCGATGATTATAAAGTTCCCAATTTTACGACAAATATGCAGCAATGTGTGTCGCATGAAGATGTGGATGCGGTGATCATTGCATTGTCAAATGACATGCATCTGGAAGCTGTGCTGGCTTGTGTTTCAGCAGGAAAACATGTGTTATGCACGAAACCTCTTGGCCGCAATGCAATGGAAGCTTTGCAAATGCTGAAGGCGGTGGAAAAAGCAAATGTTACAGGCGGTTATCTGGAAGATTTGGTTTATTCTCCTAAATCTTTAAAATCAGTAGCGACAATAAAAAGCGGCGCAATTGGTGAAGTGATCTGGACAAAAAGCAGGGAAACACATCCCGGCCCTCACAGCGATTGGTTTTGGGATAAAGAAAAATCGGGTGGGGGAGCCATTATAGATTTGGGTTGTCATTGCGTGGAATTGTGCAGAAATTATATTGGCAAAAATATCAAGCCTGTTGAAGTAATGTGTTGGGCCGATACTCGCGTTCATCCAATTGAAGCGGAAGACAATGCGATTGGTTTGGTGAAATATGAAAATGGTGCCATTGGCCAGTTTGAAGTGAGTTGGTCATTTCGTGGCGGGATGGATTTAAGAGAAGAAGTAATGGGAACCGAAGGAACGATCTGGACGAATAATTTTTTAAGGACTGGTTTTGAAATGTTCACTTCGGGTAAAGGCGGTGAATATATTGCTGAAAAAGCTGAAAGCAATTCTGGCTGGCTTTTTCCAGTTGGCGATGAGTTGAATGAACTTGGGTATAATCATATGTTTACAGACATGTTTGATTCAATTGAAAATGGTCGTCAGCCGTCAGAAAATTTTTATGATGGATATGTGGTCAATGCGATATTAGATGCTGCTTATCTTTCTTCATATACAAAAAAGTGGCAACCGATTCAAATTGAGGACTGGCGCGGCGTTGTAGAAGAAAAAACAGAAAAGCAAATGCAGGATTTTGATGAAAATTATTATTTAATAAAAGAAGAAGTGCTTCCTTCAGGAGAAAAAAAGTTTATTATAAAAAATAAAAAAACCGGTTCAATAGAGAAGAGATAAAATGATCAGAAATAAGAATTTTTGTTTTTTGTTTGTTTTAAATCATTTCCCGGCTTTATATTTTATAATAACATCGTCCAGCATATTTTTAAATTTCTCTACGTTGGAATCGTAGCCGTAGCCTTCAGGCTCGAGGCGATTTTCATTGGCGTCTAGAAAGAAATAGTAAGGCTGCACATTAGCATTGTATTCAGTTACCTGCAAATCGGCATTTTTATCACCGAGCGTGGTTATTTTTCTGTTTAAAGCTTTTGAAAAATATATTTCATTTGGTTGAAGGTCAATATTTGTTACATCAATATAAAGAGAAACAATTACAAAATTTTCTTTTAGTCGTTTCATTACTTCGGGATCGCTCCAAACTTCGCCTTCCATTTTGCGACAATTCGGACAATTAATTCCTGTGAAATCGAGCATCAGCGGTTTATGAAACTTGCGCGCTATAGCCAATGCTTCATCATAATCAAAATAAGTGATCATCCCATATTGAACCACAACTTCAGGCTCATATTTTTTCATTTGATCATAATATTTTACGGGTGTTGGTAATTTATCTACAGAAGAATTATTATTTTGAAATGAAACTATTTTTGTTCCTCCGGAAATAAAATCCTGTGTTCCCATTGGTGGAAGAAAAGCGCTGATACTCTTTAACGGTGCTCCCCACAAACCGGGAATCATATAAACCGCAAATGAAAAGGAGGCGATCGCAAAAAACAACCTGGTGACGCTTAAATAAGGAAGATCGAAATCGTTTTTTGGTAATTCATCATCGTGATGGAATTTAATTTTTCCCAAAAGATAAACTCCAAGCAACATAAAGATCACAATCCATAAACTAATAAAAACTTCACGATCCAATATCCGCCAGCCTTTTGAAAGGTCCGCATTGGATAAAAATTTTAAAGCCAGTGCGAGTTCCAAAAATCCGAGCGTAACTTTTACGGCATTTAGCCATCCGCCTGCTTTTCCCAACACATTCAATTTGCCTGGAAAAAAAGCAAAAAGCGCGAAGGGCAATGCAAGAGCTAATGAAAATCCAAACATGCCAATGAGCGGGCCCCAGTAACTTCCTCTTGCAGCTATCACCAATAAATTCCCAATGATCGGGCCTGTGCATGAAAACGAAACCACAACCAAAGTAAGCGCCATAAAAAAGATTCCCATAAAACTTCCGGTGCTCGCTTTGCTATCGGCTTTATTTCCCCAGGAACTGGGCAAAGCAATTTCAAAAGCACCTAAAAAAGAAATTCCAAAAATTAAAAAGATTAGGAAAAAAATCAAATTGGCAATCCAGTTTGTAGCCAGATTATTTAACGCCGTTGGACCGAAAATAACCGTGATCAAGAAACCTAATAAAGTGAAAATAAAAACAATAGAAACAGAATAATAGATTGCATTTTTTATGCCTTCTGTTTTCGTTTTGCTTCTTTTTGTAAAGAAGCTGACTGTAACAGGGATCATCGAATAAACGCAAGGAGTTATAAGCGCCAGTAAACCTCCTGCAAAGGCTGTAAAAAATATCCAGGTAAGTGATCTTGTTGCCACAGAACCACCTGTATTCGCGGCTTTCAACTGTGCGCCGGTAGAGGAATAACTTTGTGATTGTGGCAAAACAAAAATCTTAAATTCACTTTCGCCCGGCAAATAATCCACTCCCTTTTGAATCATATAACTCACTTTTCCCTTCAATAAAAAACTGTCAGTTAATGATGCAGAAACTTTTTGTCGCCACCAAACAGAATCTGTGAAAAAGTGAACTTCACTTTGCAATGAAGGATCTATTGCATTTTGTTCATTTCCTTTAAATGCAATTGAATCTTTTAAGATTTTTTTTACAGAAGAATCAAATTGAATACTTGAATATAGTACATCTTCAGCAGATTTTTGAAGCGCAAATAATTTGATGTCTGGATTTATTTTTGCCTTAAGGTTGAAAATTATTTCACTGTCATTGATTCGCTGATAATCATAAGAAAATAAAACAGCAGAAGAATCTTGCGAGAAAGCATTTGCGGTAGAAAAAATAAAAAACAATAAAGAGCAAAGCCTGGTAAACATGTTCATTAAAAACTTTTTTAGTGAGGCACTTATTATTTCAGCGCTACTGAAAACTTCTTTGTAGATGGAGGCAAACATTGTCTATCGTTACATACCATGAATTCCACAGCCACATTCACGGATGTTTTAACCGGAGCTTTTAATTTTACCAACTGAACAAAATCAACATTATTTGAAAATTGTTTTACGTCGACGCCAAAAAGCGGTTCATTATGTTTTTCCATTTTCCCTACTTCTTTGGCATGCCCTTCAATAGTAAGCAAAGGATTTTTCGTAAAAGTCAAACTGGTAGGAACAGGGCCGCCTTCAGGAGTTGTTTGAGAATAAATATGCCAGCCTTTATCAATATTTGCAGTTAAATGAACTTCATAAATTTTGTCAGAAATCTTCTTTGTTGTTGCTGTCCACTCAACCGGATTCTGAATCTGGGCAAAAAGTATGTTTGAAAATAAAAGTAAAAATGCTATGGGAATTATTTTTTTCATGATATTTTATTTAATAGGGTCTAACAAAACTATTTGCAAAATTAATTAAAAAATCTCCGTTGTTGCGTGATGCCATTTACTAACTTACGTAATTAATGCTCGTTTAGTAGAAGCATTTCTTTCTTTTCACAAAATATTTAGAATGATATCCCGACTCAGAGAATAATTTTTCACTTCCACGCTTTTCCAAAACGTATGATCTTCTCCCTCTTTCCCCTTATTTTTGCCGAAACTTTTTATCATGCAAATCCTGCTTGTATTACACAATCTAATTCGTTGGCTTATTTTAATATTCGCTTTCTGGACTGTAATCAGCGCTATTAGCGGGCTGACAACAAAAAGAGAATACGCAACCTCCGACAGCCGAAGTAATTTCTTTTTTATGCTTGGAATGGATATTCAATTATTGATCGGTTTGATACTTTATTTTACACAAGGTTGGTTTGAAAGCTTAAAACATATTGGTGAAAGTATGAAAGACCCGATGCTTCGTTTTTTTACGATAGAACATTCTATAATGATGATCATCGCCTGGATCTTGGTTCATGCAGGAAGAGTTTCTGTAAAAAAAGCAACAACATCACAGGCAAAATTTAAAAAGAGTTTATTGTTTTTTGGAATCGCATTGCTTCTGATATTAATTGCCATTCCGTGGCCATTCAGAGAAGCAATCACAAGGCCATGGTTCAGGTGGTTTTGATTATGTTTTTTGAATTAAATTCCTCTGAATTTTTCTAAACCCCACTAAACTTTTTCTTAATTAAATGACAGAAACAAAAGAAGAAAGACCGATCATATTAATTACAAATGATGATGGAATCACAGCGCCAGGCATACATAGTTTAGTAAAAGCAGTAAAAGATTTAGGCGATGTGGTGGTGGTCGCTCCTGATAAACCTCAAAGTGGAATGGGACATGCGATAACCATTGGTGTTCCCTTAAGGTTAGATAAAGTAAAAGATTTTTTTGATGGTGCGGAAGCCTGGCAGACGAACGGAACTCCGGTAGATTGTGTGAAACTTGCGGTTGATAAGATTCTGCATAGAAAACCTGATATCTGTTTAAGTGGCATCAATCATGGAGCGAATCATTCAATTAATGTAATTTATTCAGGAACGATGAGCGCAGCCATGGAAGCATCTATTGAAAGCATTCCTTCAATTGGTTTTTCGCTGCTGGATTATAGCATTGAAGCGGATTTTACAGCAGCAGAATTTTATGTAAACAAAATAGTTAAAAGCTTGTTGGAAAGAAAAATGCAAAAACATTTTCTTCTGAATGTAAATATTCCGGCGGTGCCACTTGATGTCATGAACGGAATAAAAGTTTGCAAACAAGCCTATGCAAAATATGAGGAAGATTTTGATGAACGCCTTGATCCGCATGGAAGAAAATATTTTTGGCTGACAGGTGAATTCAAAAATTTTGATACAGGCCAAGACACTGATGTTTGGGCTTTGGAACATAATTATGTGAGCGTGGTTCCGGTTCAATTTGACCTTACAAATTATACATTGAAAAAAGAACTTGAAAAAACCTGGGACATTTTATGATCTTCAAAAAAGACAATTTTATTTTCGGGCTTGCGTTGGGTTTTATTGCGCCTATGATCGGATTTCTGATTTATAAATTAATAAAATTTAAAGGACTTTCTCTTTCAGAAATGTTTCAATGGATGAAATTCAATCCGAACCTGATTACCATTTCCATCAGTATTTCATTGATGGCCAATGCAATTTTATTTACAATTTATATCAATGGGTATCGCGATAAAACTGCCAAAGGAATTTTTGTAATAACGATGATCTATGCAATTATTGCATTCGCATTTAAGTACTGGTAATTTGATTGGAACTAAGTTATGGAATCCTTCGAGAATAGAAACTGTTATTATTTGTTAATTTACTGTATTTCGCACATTTTCATATTTTCAAATTGACACTGTATTGATGTTGCTGTAGAAGCTGGCTCAACAAATTGTCTGATGTTTTTTCATTTCCAATAAGGTCGCTCAGTTGAATTTTATCTAACAACTGGTCAATTGAAAACTGGATCATCTGCCAAAGTGAGCGAACTGAACAATCTACTGAATTCGTGCAGAGCCTGCTGGCTCCTTTGAAATCGCTGCAAAAATCTTTTGTGTATAATGAACCGCCAAGCGTCTTGAGAACCTTGTTAATATTAATTTCTGTTGCAGGTTTTGATAAAATATATCCGCCAATATTCCCCGGTGTACTATTGATAAATCCTGCCTGGCGTAGGATTCGCGTCAGTTTTGCAACATAAGCAGGAGTCAAACCTTCAGCAACGCTCAACGCCTGGATGCTCATGCTTTCTTCGTCATGGCATCGTGCAATGCGCAGTAATATCCGCAAACCGTATTCTTCCTGTGATGTGATTTTCATGATGAATTATTTATTTTAGATACTAGTTTTTTTACATCAATTACACGAATTGACTGTCGTTTCAATTTCGTGTGCCATAACCGTTATATAACCAAGAAACAGAATCACGATGACCATTCAACTACATAAATCCCAACTCCAGCTTTGCTACTTCGCTCATCATCTCTCTGTCCCATGGCGGATCCCAAACTACAGAAACATGAACATCGTTTACCCCTTCTATCGCTCTCACTTTATCTTCAACTTCTATCGGTAATTCCTGCGCTGAAGGGCAGCTTGGGGCAGTAAGCGTCATTACAATCTGCACATTATTGATGGGCAAAATTTCTGTTTCATAAACCAACCCCAATTCATAAATATCAACAGGAATTTCAGGGTCGTAAATTTCATGCAATACTGCAATCACTTTTTCTTTTAATTCTTCTGCGTCCATAATTTTTTAATTTATGCCACGTCGGCAGATTTATAAGCCAACGCATAATTTTTTATTTGTTTCACCATTGCGAGCAAGCCATTGGAGCGTGTTTGTGCCAAATGTGTCATCATCCCAATGTCTTTAATAAAATTTAATTTTGCCTCTAAGATCTCATCTGGCTTATTTCCTGATAAAACTTTGATCAACATACTTACCAATCCTTTTACAATGATCGCATCGCTATCTGCTTTATAAAAAACTTTCCCATTTTTAAAATCAGAAGTAAGCCAAACGGTAGATTGGCAACCTTTGATAATATTTTCTTCGACCTTAAATTTCTCGTCTAATGGTTCTAATCTTTTACCAAGATCAATGATGTATTCATATTTTTCTTCCCAACTATCAAAGAAAGAAAATTCATCCGTTATTTCTTTCTCTCTTTCTTTTATCGTTTTATATTCACTCATTTACGAAAGCATTTTTATGGATTTTTTAATCCCGGAAATCAATCGGTCCACTTCTTCTTTTGTGTTATACATTGCAAAAGATGCACGCACGGTTCCGGGAATCCTGAAACGTTCCATCAATGGCTGAGTGCAGTGGTGACCGGTTCTCACAGCGATTCCCTGGTTGTCTAATAACACACCAATATCCTGTGGATGAATATTTTTTATGATAAAAGAAATGAGGCTTACTTTATTTTTTGCATTTCCGATTATACGCAAACCATGAATGGATTGCATTTGTTCTGTCGCATATTTCAACAAATTATTTTCATGATTTCTAATCAACTGTTTTCCAGTTTCTGCCACAAAATCCAACGCAACTTTTAATGCAATGGTATCTGCAATATTCGGTGTACCTGCTTCATATTTGTAGGGCAAATTTGCATAAGTAGTTTTTTTAAAAGTAACATCTTTGATCATTTCGCCGCCGCCCATAAACACCGGCATTTCTTCAAGAATCTTTTTCTTTCCATAAAGAGCCCCGGCCCCTGTCGGGCCATAAACTTTATGACCTGAAAAAGCAAAAAAATCACAATCCATTTTCTGCACATCGATATCCAGGTGGACCGAAGATTGTGCGCCATCTACCAAAACCAGAGCACCATTTTCATGAGCTAGCTCAATAATTTCTTTTACAGGATTTATGGTTCCTAAAGCATTCGAAACATGCACAATCGAAACCAATTTTGTTTTTGCAGAAAGTAATTTTTTATATTCATCTATCAACAATTCACCCTCATCATTTATGGGTATTACTTTTAAAACTGCATTTTTTTCTTCGCACAGAATCTGCCATGGCACTATGTTTGAATGATGTTCCATAGCAGAAATAATAATCTCATCACCCTCTTTAATATTTTTTCTTCCCCAGGTGTATGCAACCAAATTAATTCCTTCTGTGGTTCCTCTTGTAAAAACTACTTCCTCTGCTGAATCAGCGTTTATAAATTCTTTTACCCTCTGTCGTGTTGCTTCATAAGCTGCCGTGGCTTCTTCTGCAAGAGTATGAATGCCACGATGAATATTTGCGTTATAATTTGAGTAATAATAATTAAGCGCATTAATTACCACCTGTGGTTTTTGTGATGTAGCAGCATTATCCAAATAAACTAGCAATTGGTTATTCACTTCTCTTTCGAGAACAGGAAAGTGTTTTCTGATCGTTTCGACATCGAATGTTGGTGATATGGTTGTAATTGTTTCCATTTTCTTAAATTGCTTCTGTAGTCTTTATTTTTTCAAAGCTCTTTTCAATGCCATGCAATATCCAACGTGCAATCCATCATGAAATGTGACGAATTTAGCAGCATCTTTAATATTCTCAAGCTTCAGTCCGGGATACGATTTAAATTCCCGAGTTTCATAATGTTTAAACATTTTTGTTTCTGAATCTTTTTCAAACTGTTCAATTGTTGAAATTAAATATTGCTGAAAAATTTTAAACTCATTCTCATCAATAAAATTTTCAGGCCGAGTACCTGTTTTATATTTATCAATAAACTCATCTTCAATAACTGGTTTTGCTCCTGCATTTCTATAGCATAAAATTTGTTGATTAGCGATCATGTGTGCAACATTCCAGGCGAGATTATTATTAAATCCTTCAGGAATTTCATTTAATTTTTCGATTGATATTCCATCTAATAAATGTATCAGAAACTTCCTGCCTCCACGCATTATGTCAATTGATTCTTTCATTTTTTTGTATTTAAAATCTTCATTTAATCAGCTAAACGCGCTGCAATCATTTGTTCTGCATATTCACGGAGTGGTTCTATTTTTATTTGTTCAATTACATTTTGTGCAAATGCTTTTAACAACATCGCCTGTGCAAGTTCTTTTGAAATGCCACGCGCTCTTAAATAAAATAAAGCTTCTTCATCCAATCTTCCCACTGTGCAGCCATGAGAGCATTTTACATCATCAGCAAAAATTTCCAATTGTGGTTTGGTATTCACAGTTGCATTTTCACTCAATAAAATATTATTGTTTGTTTGATATGCATTTGTTTTTTGCGCATCAGGTCTTACAAAAATCTTTCCGCTAAAAACACCGGTTGATCTTCCATCCATCACGCCTTTATATAATTCATTGCTAAAACAATTCGGCATTCTGTTATCAACCAGAGTATGATTGTCAACATGGCTATTGCCATTTAATAAATATAAACCGTACATGTGGGCTTCGTTTCCGGCGGCCTCCATAATGATGTTTGTATTATTGCGAATCATGCCACCATCAAGGGTTACAACAACTGTATGCGCATAACTTTTGCCAATCTGACGGATGTGTGTAGTGCCGACGTGGCTTCCATTTGTGCCGTCATTTTGAATTTTATAATATTCTAAAATTGCGTTTGAGTTTACGACAACTTCCAAAACCTCATTGGTAAAACTATCCATCGTACCAATTGTTTTGAATGTTTCCACCAATTTCAATTTTGAACTTTTATCTGCAAAAACCAGACTGCGTGGTTGGGATAAAATATGATTTTCTGTGGCATCAGAAATGTGATACAGATAAATTGGATTCTGGATTAGTTGTCCTTTTACTGCATAAATAAAAACGCCGCCAAAAATAAAAGATGTGTTCAGCGCATGAATGGCATCATTGATAAAGAGCGCACTTTTACCAAGATGTTCATTTATCAAATCTTTGTAAACTCCATTCGCCGCTTCTTCCAAAGGCAAAATGATCAGTTCTTCTTTTGACGAACGAATGGTAGAAAGTTCGGGTACATATTTTCCATTTGCAAAAACGAGTTCATTTGCGTTTTCCCAACCCGGCAAACGCATTTCATCAATCTGCGATTTTGAAATTTCTGTCTTTAATTCATCTTCTGTTAAACGATATTCTTTCTTAAATAAATCGCTGACGCTGGTGTATCTCCATTCTTCATTCTTATAAGTAGGAAGGCCTTTTTTATTAAAGTTATAAAAACCTTCTTTCCTTACTGCGCTCAGAAAATTATCGGGGTCAATCGTCTGAAGTTGATTAAATTTTTCTCCGAAATATTCTAAATTAATTTTTTCCATCTGGTTATTTTTTTGATGAAGTTTTTCTAAACTTCTGAACCGTTCTAAACTTTTCCAAACACTCTAAACTTTTTCCCTAAACTGCTTCTGACAAACTAAACTGGTCTTTAATAAAATCGTATCCTTTTTCTTCCAGTTCTAAAGCCAGTTCTTTTGTTCCTGATTTTACAATTTTGCCATTTAAAAGAACATGAACAAAATCAGGTTGCAAATAATCAAGCAATCTCTGATAATGTGTAATGACAATGATGGCGCGGTTTTCATTGCGCAATTTATTTACACCGTTGGCAACGATGCGAAGTGCGTCAATGTCAAGCCCGGAATCTGTTTCATCCAAAATAGTCAACCTCGGTTCAAGCATAGCCATTTGAAAAATTTCATTTTTCTTTTTTTCTCCGCCAGAAAAACCTTCATTAATAGAACGCGTCAATAACGATTTATCAATTTCAACCAGGTTCATTTTTTCTTTCATCAGTTTCATAAAAGAAACAGCATCCAAAGGCGGCAAACCGTGGTATTTTCTTTTTTCATTCAGCGCGGTTTTAATAAAATTTGTAGTGCTCACCCCGGGAATTTCGACCGGGTATTGAAAAGCTAAAAACAATCCCTCACGCGCCCTGTCTTCAGGAGATAATTCCAGAATATTTTTTCCCAAAAAATCAACAGAACCTTGTGTTACTTCATATTCTTCTCTTCCGGCTAAAACCGACGCCAGCGTACTTTTTCCTGAACCATTCGGTCCCATAATTGCATGTACTTCTCCTGGCTGTAAATCAAGATTAATTCCTCTTAAAATTTCTTTTCCTTCAACGGATGCATGTATGTTTTTGATTGATAACATTTTCTTTTTTTAATTTTTTAATTTTTAATTTTTAATGGTGAATTAACCTACACTTCCTTCTAAACTGACCGCTAATAATTTCTGTGCTTCCACGGCAAATTCCATTGGCAACTGATTCATCACTTCTTTTGCAAACCCTGTAACAATCAGTGCCACAGCGGCTTCTGTATCAATACCGCGCTGCCTGCAATAGAAAAGCTGATCTTCCCCGATTTTTGAAGTGGTTGCTTCATGCTCAATAACTGCCGTTTTATTTTTTGATTCAATGTAAGGAAAGGTATGTGCGCCACATTTATCCCCAAGCAATAATGAATCGCATTGCGAATAATTTCTTGCATTCAACGCATGTTTCCCGGCTTTTACCAAACCCCGATAACTATTCTGACTTTGACCTGCCGAAATTCCTTTTGAAACAATCCGGCTCCTGGTATTTTTTCCGAGATGCGTCATTTTGGTTCCCGTATCGGCCTGCTGAAAATGATTGGTTAAAGCAACTGAATAAAATTCGCCGATGGAGTTATCTCCTTTTAAAATTACACTTGGATATTTCCACGTAATTGCAGCACCTGTCTCTACTTGCGACCAGGAGATTTTAGAATAATCTCCCATACAAATGCCGCGTTTGGTAACAAAATTGTAAATGCCACCAAGTCCGTTTTCATCGCCTGGAAACCAGTTTTGAACAGTTGAATATTTTATTTCTGCTTTCCGATGCGCAAATAATTCCACCACAGCTGCATGCAACTGATTTTCGTCACGTTTCGGAGCAGTACAACCTTCGAGGTAGCTGACGTAAGCTTCTTCTTCGGCTATAATTAAGGTGCGCTCGAACTGGCCTGAATTTTCTGTATTGATTCTGAAATAAGTTGATAATTCCATTGGGCAACGGACACCTTTTGGAATGAAACAAAATGAACCATCGGTGAAAACTGCGGAATTTAAAGCGGCAAAGTAGTTATCCGTCATTGGTACGACAGAACCCAAATATTTTTTTACTAACTCAGGATGCTTTTGAATCGCTTCGCTGATGGAGCAAAAGATTATTCCAACTTCTGAAAGTTGTTTTTTGAATGATGTTGCAATTGAAACGCTATCCATGACCACGTCTACAGCCACACCGCTCAATCTTTTTTGTTCATTTAATGAAATACCTAATTTATCAAAAGTTTTCAATAATTCCGGATCAACCTGATCAAGCCCGTTCACTTTTGTTTTTTTCCTCGGTGCTGCATAATAAATAATGTCCTGGTAATTAATTGGCGGATATTTTACGTTTGGCCATTTTGGTTCTTCCATTTTAAGCCATTGAGCGTAAGCCTTCAAACGCCAGTTCAGCATCCATTCCGGTTCGTTTTTCTTTGCGGAAATCAGGCGGATTGTGTCTTCGTTCAATCCTTTTGAAACCACATCAGTTTCAATATCGGTAACAAAGCCATATTTATAATCTCTCGACACTGTTTCTTCCAAAACATCCATTTCTTCTTTCATTATTACTTTATTTTAGGTTGAAATTGTTATATTTTATTAGGATGCAAAGATAGTGGCTTTCGCTGTTTATACAAAATAGTATAAATAGATTTAGGATTTGATTGAAGAAAAATTTTGTTATGAAAATGAAGCAGGGAAAAGGTTTCGGATCAGGTTTGTGAAAAAGGGAATTTTTTTAACCACAGTAAATGAACAAATTTAAAGAAATTTTATTTTATGGAATGTATTATAATCGCTTCCATAATTTTATTATTCCAAAATGTAAATGTATTTATTTCACTTTACTTCTTACCAATTTTACTTCCGCCGCAGTTACAACGGAAGCCTTGTTACCAAAACTGTTTCTTACATAAGTTAGTACGTCCGCTATTTCCTGGTCTTTTAGGATTTTTAGCGGAGGCATTGGATTGGTATAAGCTTTCTCTTCTATTTTGGTGTTTTTCAATCCATTTAAAACTATTTTGATCAACTGTTCCTTGTCACCTAAGACGAAGGAAGTGTTGATTAGGGGTGGGTTCATGTGAGGAACGCCGCCACCATCAGGCTGGTGGCATGAAATACAGTATTTCTTATACACTTTTTCACCCGGCAATGTAGCTTTTTGAAATGGTAAAGTAGTCTTCAAATTTTCTTCCGAAGAATATTTTTTACCGCTGGTTAATAACAAACCAAATGGCATTAGTAAGAAAGCAAAAACAATTATTTTATTCAATTTGTGTTATTTTTTTTGATACATAATTCTATAAATCGTCCCTTTGGAATCGTCTGAAACATAGAGTGATCCGTCAGGACCTTGTGCCAGCCCGCATGGACGATGTTTAGCGCTGCCGGGAGAAAGATTTTTTTGTCCTGCAAAACCATTTGCAAAAATTTCCCATTTGCCGGACGGTTTTCCATCTTTAAAAGGAACAAACGCTACAAAATATCCGGCTTGCGGCTCGGGGCTTCTATTCCAGGATCCGTGAAAAGCAATGAACGCGCCGTTCTTATATTTTTCCGGAAATTGATTTCCTGTATAAAATAACAATCCATTGGGCGCCAAATGCCCCGGGAAGGCAACGACCGGATCCAGGTATTTTTTATCAGCAGTTTTTTTCCCGTCGCCTCCATATTCCGGCATCAAAATCTGTTTCTTTTGAATCTGGTCATAATAAATATATGGCCAGCCCGCATTATCTCCTTTGTGAATTTCATACATACACTCCGCGGGAAGAATAGCTGATTGCTTTGTAGTATAATATTTTGGAAACAGATCGTGCAATTGATCGCGTCCGTGCTGCATCACAAAAAGTGCATTGTCTTTTTGATTCCAATCCAACCCAACTATATTGCGCAATCCTGATGCATAATGAACCCCATCGCCATAAGTTTGATTTGCTTTATCAGCTTTAAACTGCCATATGCCGCCAGCGGAGTCTAAAATGGGGCAACCTTTCATTCCCAAAGAGCCGGGCGTGCGATCGCTTTCCTGGCAAGAGTTTGAATAAGCGCCGATATTTACATAAATATTCCCATCGTTATCCAATGTGACCGATTTAGAATTATGTTCACCTCTGTCTAACAAGCCAGAAATAATTTTTTCAGGATTATTTTGATCAGCCACCTCATCTTTATCATTTAATTTGTAGCGGTAAACATCCGTGTTTGACGAAGCGTATAAATATCCGTCTTTAACATACATCCCTGTGCCGCCATAATCGCCAAAGCCACTTTGTTTATCAACTTTTCCGTCCTTGTTTTCGTCCTGCAAAAAAAGGATTCCTTTTCCATCTTTGGCGCTGCCAAGTTTTACATAAATATCGCCTTCTTTTGTGACGGCAAGATGCCTCGCTTCACCGGTATTATCCGCTACTATTAAAGCGCTAAAACCTGCAGGAAGCGTTAAGCCTGCGTTATCAATATCCGCTTTTGGAAGTGGAATTATTTTTGTTGAAGAAGAAATTTTTGTGAATGAAAAAATAGCAAAAATGGCTGCTGAAAGAAGCAGAACAGAAATTAAAATATTCTTTTTCATTGAGGAATTATTTAAAAATTTTTGATGAATAATACCAACAGAAAAAATCTGAATGAGCTAACAAAGATAAAAGATTTTTAATAACGATTTCGGAAAGAAAAATCAGGAGTGTCGAAAAGCGGAATTAATAGAGCCGAGGAATGTAAATCATTAATAAAAGCTTGTTTACTAAAAAAGATCGCTGAACTTCATGCGAAAACATAGCTTTTTTAATGGAACAAAGTTTGTGCAAAATATATTTCTCATTTGCTTAAAAAAATTACAAAATGAATTTATCAGAAGAATATAAAACGATCAGAACTTATACGGAAGAAATCTGCAAACACTTGCAGACAGAGGATTACGTCGTGCAGCCTGTTGTAGATGTGAGTCCACCAAAATGGCATATCGGGCATGTCACCTGGTTTTTTGAAACTTTTATTTTGAAGCCTTATTTTGAAAATTATGAAGAATTTGATCCAAAATATAATTTTGTTTTTAACAGCTATTATGAAACAGTTGGAGCAAGAGTGATCAGAACAGATCGTGGAAATTTAAGCCGCCCGACGGTTGCCGATATTTACAAATACAGAAAATATGTGGATGATGCAATGAACGAATTTTTGCAACATTCTCTTTCAAAGGGAATTGAAGAAATTGTTGTCCTCGGCTTCAATCATGAACAACAACACCAGGAGCTTTTGATGACCGATATAAAATTTATTTTGGGAAATAATCCTTTGTTTCCCCCATATAAAAATCCGTCTGGTAGTAGAGCAACAAATAATAAGAATTTTGATTCTTCACAAAATACTTTTACCAAAATCACAGAAGGAATTTATCAAATTGGTTATGAAGGTGAAGGTTTTTGTTTTGATAATGAATTGCAAAGGCACAACGTTTTTGTAAATGATTTTAGCATTGCAAAAAATCTGGTCACAAATGGCGAATATCTTAAATTTATAAATTCGGGCGCCTATCAAAATTTTAATTACTGGCATTCGGATGGTTGGGAATGGGTGAAAATAAATCAGATAACTGCGCCACTTTATTGGTATTTTATTGATGGTAAATGGTATAATTTTACTCTGGAGGGTTTGCAAATCTTGGACATCAATGAACCGGTTTGCCATGTTAGTTTTTATGAAGCGGCAGCTTATGCCTCATGGAAGCAAATGCGCTTGCCTACTGAGTTTGAATGGGAAATTGCTGCGCGAAAATTTGATTGGGGAAGAAGATGGGAATGGACAGAAAGCGCTTATTTACCATATCCTGGCTTTTCAAAAGCGCCCGGCGCAATCGGTGAATACAATGGAAAATTTATGGTCAATCAAATGGTATTGCGAGGCGCTTCCGATGTTACTTCTCCTGGACACAGCCGGATTACTTACCGGAATTTTTTTCAACCAAATCTTCGCTGGCAATATACAGGAATCAGGCTGGCACAATAAATAGAAAGCATGAATCAATTTTTAACGGATGTTCTGAAAGGCCTGCAATCTTCACAGAAATATTTGGACTCAAAATATTTTTATGATAAAAAAGGTGATGAATTATTTCAGAAAATTATGGACAGTGATGAATATTATCTGACCAATGCTGAAATGGAAATATTTTCAAAACAAACAAGTGATATTGCTGATCAACTTTTGAGAGAAACCAGGAAATTAGATGTAATAGAATTTGGCCCGGGCGACGCGATTAAATCTGTTTTTTTATTGAAAGAATTATCTGAAAGAAACGCACTAATCAATTATTTTCCAATTGATATTTCTAAGAATATTATTGAGCTGTTAAACGAAAATTTGCCTGAAAAAGTTCCGGATATTTCTATTCAGGGTTTTGCGGGAGAATATCTTGAAATGCTTGCTGCTGCTAATAAAATCTCTTCAAATAAAAAACTCGTTCTATTTCTGGGCGCTAACATTGGCAATTTTAAATTTAATGAAATGCCTAAATTCTGTAAGAATTTGCGTTGCTTACTTTCAAAAAATGATCTGGTTTTGATTGGGTTTGATTTAAAGAAAGATCCCAAAAAAATCTTAGCAGCTTATAATGATAAAGCAGGATTTACCGCTCGATTTAATTTGAATTTATTAACGAGAATTAATAAAGAAATTAATGCAGATTTTGACATAAATAATTTTGAACATTATGCCACTTATGATCCGGAAACCGGCGCTTGTAAAAGTTATTTAATTTCGACAAAAGAACAAATAGTAAGAATTAAAAACACTTTGATCGGATTTAAGAAATACGAACCGGTCTTTATGGAAATCTCTCAAAAATATTCTATTCCACAAATAAACGGAATCGGGAAGGAATGCGGCTTCCAGGTTCTTACCCATTTTTTTGATCAGGAAAAAAATTTTGTAGATGTTATTTTAAAATGTGAAGATTAATTTTTTGTCATGACCCTAATTCTTATTTTATTTTATATCAATCATGATTTTGATTTTTAAAACTCTTCGTTTTTTTTCAAATGATTTTTTTTGGTTTTGCCAAACACGTTGGCGACAAAGCCGGAAAAGAAATAAAATATTTTTAATTATTTATGCACCGAATTTTTATAAAAAAATAAAAACTTTAAACCTTACATTTGCGTTTTTTACTGCCCGATAGTATAATGGTAGTACAGCAGATTCTGATTCTGCTTGTCTTGGTTCGAATCCAGGTCGGGTAACGATCAAAATGATACTTTCAAGGTATCATTTTCTTTAATAAAGGGACTCCGTAGCTCAGTTGGTAGAGCAATTGACTCTTAATCAATGGGTCCAGGGTTCGAGTCCCTGCGGGGTCACATTTAGTTAGTGATTATCAATTAGTTATCATACATGATTGACAGATGGATTGACACTTTTCTAAAAAAGCAACTATCTTTGAAGAACTTTCAACAAAGATTTGAACACTCTTTAATGCCTGGTATTCTTACCGGGCATTTTTATGTGCGCTACGCATACCATAGTTCTTTAGAGTGCAAGTCTCGAACGAGCCAGCTAACGGGAATCGTTAGTCCGAAGCAAGGGTGTCCACCGTGAGGTGGAATCTGAAGGAAGCTAAGGACAAAGATG